>JACCDQ011850158.1_pt1 | contig 32764 bp, 32 predicted proteins | sample 7446031 | NCBI WGS metagenome assembly JACCDQ01 (sample SAMN15323442, study PRJNA562643) | freshwater metagenome | isolation source: river surface water | place: USA:Blue River Watershed | collected 2017-08-17 | reverse complement strand
GTATCGCATCTAAAATTTTTTCTAAGAAAAACTTCGATTTATTCAATTCAGCATGCAATTGGTATTCATCGCTAACATCCCAATTCATTCCAATTAGGCCTATGACTTGATTGCTACTTTCATCTCGAAGTTTTACAGCCTTGATACGTGTGAATCTTAAAGTTCCGTCATCAACTGTTAGGCGGCAAAGGGTATCTAATTCAGCCCGATCTAGCCGAGCAGCCTCAAATTCGGCGCGAACACGCATTACGTCTTCTAAATGCACTCGCATAATCCAGTTGCCGAATGTGCCTTGATATCTTTTTTCTTTCAATTCGTAGAAACGTCGAACACCCTCGTCCCAGTGAAAAATCTGAGTGTCGAAATCAAGCTGCCATAAACCCATCTTCGCATTACCGAGTGCCTTATTGTACTTCGATAAAAGCTCTTCACATGGGTCCTTAAAGCTCACTGGTCTTTTACTCCCCACGCCATCATGATTGTAGCTTCGCCCTTCATCACGATGTCGCCGTTCGCTTTTTTAGCGATGGTTTCAATAGTTCCTAGTCCACGTGTTTTATGAAGTTTAGTAACTTCTAAATCGAAAGTGATTAGATCATCGATAAATACCGGATTTGTAAATTTTAAAGTTTGTGCAAGGTATATTCCGCCCGAACCGATTTTCTCGTTCAATAAACGTGATACCAATGCTCCTAAAATCATACCGTGTGCAATGCGTTTTTTAAAACGCGTTGTCGACGCATATTCATCATCAAGATGAATAGGATTATTATCACCAGACATCTCAGCAAATCGACGGACCATCTGGTCCGTCACTTGAATTGTCGTCGAGGATTTAAAACCCACATCTTTTTCTTTATCTAATTCGCTCACGCTCATATTTCCTCGCCAAAAATTAACTTATAAAATATTTGCAGCCAACTCGGCAAGCGCAGAACGCTCACCCTTCGTCAACGTGACATGGGCCGCAATTTCTTGGCCTTTAAATCTTTCAACCGCGTGAGTCAGACCCGAATTCGCTGAATCTACGTAGGGATTATCGATTTGATAAACGTCACCCGTTAAAACGACTTTAGTTCCGCTTCCCGCTCGAGTAACGATGGTTTTAATTTCGTGCGGAGTCAAGTTTTGCGCTTCATCGACAATCAAATACTGTTTCGGAATACTGCGACCGCGAATGTAAGTAAGTGGTTCGATATTCAGCATACCTTGATTGATTAACTCTTGCGCGCGCCCGGCAGCCTTTTTATCAGCACCCATTAAAAATTCGACGTTATCAAAAATCGGTTGCATCCAAGGATTCAACTTTTGCTCGATATCCCCAGGAAGATAACCGATATCACGCCCCATCGGAAATATTGGACGAGAAACAAGTAATCTTTGAAAGCGGCCTTCATCTAAAGTTTTAAAAAGACCAGCAGCAATCGCTAGCAAAGTTTTTCCTGTTCCGGCTTTACCGACCAATGAAACCATCATCACTTCATCATTCAACAATGCATCGAATGCAAAATTTTGTTCAACATTTCTAGGAGTGATCCCCCAGATACTATCTGGTGGCACAATCAAAGGTACGATGGCCTTATCTTTTAAAGAATAGCGGCCAATTGCAGAATGATTCGGATTCGAAGAGTCTTTCAAAATCACATACTGATTGCCATAAAGCTTGTGATCAATCGTCACTTTTTTATTTTGATAGAATTGATCAATCGTTGAAGGGCTTACATCAAATTCTTGATATCCTTCGTACATGTCTTCTTGATTTACATCTGAATTATCGTAGTCCGTTGCGAAAATTCCATAGACGTCAGCTTTGATACGTAGATTGATGTCTTTCGAAATTAATTCTACTTTTGAACGCGGATGTTGTTTTTGCAGAGCTAAAGCCGTGCTTAATATTCGATTGTCAGCCTTGGTTTGATCAAGCTCGGTTCCGATTCCAGAAATTCCCATATCGGTGGTGATATAGACGTAGGTTTCGTGATTATCGATTTGCACGCCCTGAGCTAGACTGCCTTTTCCACGGAGAACGTCAACGAATCGACTGAATTGACGAGCATTTCGGCCATTTTCACCTTGATCGCGCTTGAATTTATCAACCTCTTCGATAACGGCAAAAGGAATATGAATATCAGCATCGCCAAACTTCAATAGTGCGAAAGCATCAAATAGGATCACATTTGTATCGATGACAACTTTGCGGCGCTTCTGTTTTACTGTCAATTGAACCTCCGTATGTTCGAATAATAGCCTTAAGTCCTAATCGTTAGGACCTAAGTAAATTCGACATGACGGAAGCGTTAATGTCACTGAGTTTTTGAAAACTTAGGAAGTTTTCGGAGCTAATAAATCGCCATCATCTTTACGCAGTTGAGCTCCTGCAGTTTCGATAAAACGAATTAGATACTGTAGCGCAGCATCTGTTGAAGATTCAAGCTGCACTCCTCTTAAAAATACCGTTCCGTGACGAATCACACCTTCGATAGGTTCATGAGTTACATGCTTCACTTGAACAGTCATCGGAAAATATGTTTTGTGATTAAGGTAAACACGAATTGAAATCTCTTCGTCAATTTTAAATTGCCCCTGAGCCGAATCAACGTCGAACGAAATACCTTCGTCCGAAATGTCATATAAATCTACCTTCATAAGCCCTTTTTCAGGCAACACCACCATGGCGCTTACGAACTCGGTCAAGATTGTACGCTTGGCTTGACGACGCTCGTGAAAAAGCATTTTACGTTTTTGTTCTGCATAATTAACAACTTCAGTCGTCTCACCCGAATTAAAGCCATTATACTGGCTTTTTTCCGCGGCAACTGTCTTCAATCGAGTTGTTAAATCAATAAGCTTTCCCATCTGAGCCCCCTCACTTCTTACTATTCGGCTCAAAACGGTCCAAACTTAAGCCCCAAAGATGTTTTGTCTCAAAATGGGATTTAGATTAGATTAGTGCTCGTGGAACGGTTGACCATATTTATCGCAATCAGTTTGGGCCTTCATATACTTCTGAAATCAGGCCTATTATCATTGGCAGATCACTATTTAGAAAATAGTCATCGAACTGTGACCGAGGTCGAGCTGGTTGAAGATGTTGCTTCAACCCAAAGAACACCTTTGGAAAAAGCTTTAATCAAACAAGTGAAGCCCACCCAACAAGTTAAAAATGAAGACTCGCAAGCTCGATTCGATTCTGAGCTTACACAAAGAGTTGAAAAAGAAACTCAGGCACGCATGACAGGCCTTACACGCAACTCTCAACGGGCTGAAGGCTCAACAGGTGAAAATAAAAATCGCCCCGAGCTAGCTCACGAACAAAAACCTTCTGAAAGCGGCGGAGACTTACCCGAGTTCACTCGTATGAACTACGGAAATCCGATTCGCAAAACAACACCAGAATCAACAATCAGCCAGATACTGCCAAATGATATTGCCTTTTCTAATGCGACGAATTTGAATACCGATGCAAATACTTATTATTCGTTTTACTCTCGTGTTGAAGAATTATTTTATGTGCGCTGGGGAGAACGCCTCGACTTTCACTGGAATCATTTATCGTTTGATTTTAAAAAGACTCAATTGAGTGGTCGCAGTTGGTCCACAACTCTTGAAGTTTTATTAACTTCGACCGGCGAATATCACTCTTCAAAAATTTTTCAATCAAGCGGATACCCGCCATTTGATGAAGCCGCAGTTTTCGCATTTAAAGATGCCCGTTTTTTTCCAAACCCACCTAAAGCAAAAATTGATTCAGATGGATTTGTTCGTTTGCATTACCGCCTAGCAGTTCGCGTAGGCGATATTCGATAGGCCCTTTTGCCTACGACTTTACTGAGCAGAACTGATGTCTAATTCTTTTTCACCTTTATTTTGAAAATACAGAATTAGATCATTCTTATACTTTAATTTGTCTTGATGAAAAAAGTTAAATATTTTAGGCATTTTCTTTTCATAAGATGTAGGCGGCTCTCGGTCTTTGCGATAATAAATTTTCGTTATAGCTTCTTTTATGCTTGAATTGAAATCTTCTTCGCACTCTTCGGTTAAAAGCGCATTTGAAGATGCATACAACAATCGAATATTGTCAGCATAATCAACCGATTGGCGAGTCAAAATAAGCCCACTATCAGAATTGTTTGCAAAGTCATACCCAAAATGTGATTCAGCTTCACAACTAAACATACCGATAATCGTCGGATTGGTAACTGTTTTCGGTGGAGGTGGAAAATCGTCGCGATTATTAATATTAGGATTCAAAGTTTGTAAAACTTCGTTCGCCATCGGTCTGAATAAAGTCGTGATCCACCAGTCTTTTGATTTTCTAACCAACGGACGAAATCCGGGACCGGCACCGTGCCTAGCGTGACCAGAGTAAAAAACGATGTCGTCTGATTTTAAAGCCTCTATATAAGATCTTTCGATGCTTTTTGATTTGCGTCTTTGCTTTTTTTGCCCTTCTTCATCTTTTGCAATTTCAGACGTTAAAGAGGCGTTATATAATCTTAAATGAACATTGATGATCGCATTATTTTTTGTGCGAATTTGTTTAATGTATTCACCAGGCCTAGAATCTTCGCGAAATCCGCAAAATTGAATTTCGGGGTTAAACTGGGGACATGCAGATTTAATTTCAGTCTCAATTAGATCACGTTCGGCAAAATCAGTGGTGTAAGACGTTGCTCCCTCGCCATCACCGTATCCAAAAAATATTGACCATCGAATGTCAGTCTTTTTATACAGTTTCTGATAGGCTGTAGTACACTGTTTATCATTCGAGTTTTGATTTTGCCTTTGAGATTTAACTTCAATCAAACGATTTTTAAAGTCGTAAAGCAAACCTCTAGAAAGCCATGAAGGCAGCCAAAAAGCTTCCCCATTTTCATTGACTTCAAAGCGACCGCTTTCGACTTGCGAATCTGCATGAGCCTGGTGCATATACACCTGACTCAGCAGAATCAAAACCAAAATGGCGGTCAAACGTGACATTCTAAATTAATCCTTTTTGCGTTTCGCTTGCTCAAAGTTGTTATTTTGTGAAGCCATAGAATCAATCTTAGCTACAGTCTGACATTGAAATGCACTTGCGTTACGAGTTTGGCACAATTCTAAGTTTGCTAACAGTCTTTCTGTTTTCTTGTATGTTTCTTCGATGTAGTCCTCAAAAACGGCTGTTGCATCTTCTTGCAAGTCTCCTCCAGGGATATTAGGCATATCGAAGTTCGCCAAAATAATATCTTGGATAGCGCGCGAAGTACGTCCGTTTCCATCAGAGAACGGGTGAACACTCACAAACCACTTTTGAACAACGGTTGCTAATTCAATCGGAGATAACACTGGATTACCTTTTTTATATTTATCTAAATTGATTTTGATAAAAGTTTTTATCCAATCGATTTCTTTTGCCACTTCAGTGCTAGGTGCATACGACACAAATCCAGAACCCGCTGGCTGGCTCATGCCAGAACGCAAGCTTGCATTGTCTGAATTTTGGATTCCTTCTTCTTTAAGCATTTCAGAAAACGTTGATCCCATTTGAGATTCCCAACGCTGCTGAAATCGATCCATAGAAGCTTCTGAAGACTCGATTGCAGTTTGATAGTTTTTGCTACCACCTTGAAAACCAACACCAGTGCTTGTTGCCTTACGGTATTCTCCTGGTTTTAAGCTTTGATCAGTGATTCCGTCTTTAACGTTCATACCTTGATTCGTTAAAAGGTTGCGATTAATTAAACTGATTGTTTCAGCATTCAAAACGTAGCTATTCATTAATCCATTTTTTCCACCAGCTGTCGTCATAACTTCACGTATGCCGGTGTCCCAAACTAACCAAGTGTCAGGAGCAGGTTTATATATATCTTTTGGTTTGACTTGAGATTCCTTAGCTCGCTCCCAGTTGTAGCGATCCACGAAGCGAATAACTCGGTACTCGGCGACTTCATCTATATTTATACCCTGAGCCGTGTATGCATTTTTCAACGCCACAAATCGATCTTGAATCGAACAATCACGAGGAAACTTTTTAAGAGAATCATCGCAGGCCTCAGCCATTAAATGCGTGAAAACTAAAGAAAAAGCCAAAATATATGATTTCATACATCCACCTTACGTTTTAGATAACGAACCAACAGCAGCGAATTACACGCCAGGGCTAACTCTTCTAAATTGAATTAAATACCCGGGGCCTCTCTAAAAGTTAGACACTGGGCAATTCCCGTCACCGCAACTAACTTATGTAACTGACCTACGACTAGGGGCTTAAGTATAGATTTCTAGAAGGCTAGGCCCATTCATAGGCACAAGCGCTAGAATGAAAGAGTGAAAAAACCAAATATTTTAATTCTTATTTGTGGTCTTTTTTTGAGTTTGAACTCGTTCGCGTTGGTCACTGAAATAGGCCTATCTTATGGCTATACGAAAAAAACTTTCAATGCGAACAATTACTATCAAACAGATTCAAAGACAGGGTCATTGTCATTCTACTTTCTAGATCGGTTGGCTTTAGAGACAAGTTACACCGATTCTTTTTATGAAAGCCAAGAAGCCGATTCAAACTCAACCCGCACAGTTCAACAGAGAACGACGGTCATTGATTCTTCGTTAATTTTCGTGTTGCTAGATAACAAGAAAAATTTTGTACAACCTTACGTAAAAGGCGGAGCCGCTTACATCAAAAAACAGCAAAAAGTTCGCTATTTAAATTCTTCAACGATAGAGATTCCTGAATCAACTGGATGGGCCCCTAGTTACGGGGCGGGCCTTAAAATATTTCTTTCAGAACGGTTTTCGATCAAAATTAGCTACGATGTTTGGCAGACTCCGTTAAGTGACGGAACCAAATCAGACGATACCGCCCTTAAAGCCGGACTTTCTTGGTATCTTTAAAAAATGAAACTACGCTTAATCATACCTATTTTTTCTTTATTGTTTTTTTCAGGCTGTCAAATTGGCTATTTGTTTCACGTTAGCTACCAGCATTTAGCACTACTCAACAGTAAAATTACTGTTGAAAAAGCTCTTGAATCAAACACATTGACTGAAGAGCAAAAACGCAAAATTCGACTCACTCAAGAAGTGCGAACTTTTGCTTTTGAAAAACTGAAGTTAAGTCCCTCAAAAAACTATACCGAATTTGTCGATCTTAAGCGCACGTACGTCACCTATGCAGTCATGGCTTCTAAGAAGTGGAAGCTTGAATCATATCGTTGGGACTTTCCTTTTATAGGTAAAGCTCCCTACAAAGGATATTACAACGAGCAAATGGCAAAAGACGAAGCTGAAGAAATGAAAAAACAAGACTACGACGTTTTCGTACGTGGAGTTTCAGCTTTTTCTACATTGGGTAAACTGACTGATCCTTTGTTATCTTCGATGCTTAATTATTCTGACCATGACTTGGTCAATACAATTATCCACGAACTAACTCACACAACTCTTTTTATAAAAGACAATATCGACTTTAACGAACGCCTTGCCGTGTTCGTCGCGGCCAAAGGCACAGAAATGTTCTACTTCGAAAAAGAAGGGCCTGAATCAAAAACTGTACAGCAAATTAAAAATGAAAACGAAGACGATGCTTTGTTTTCTCAGTTCATAACTAAAGAGCTCAATGAGCTTAAAGAATGGTACGAAAAATTTGATCACGATCAAAAAATAACCGCCGACGAAAAAGAATCTCTTCGACAAAAAAGATTCGAACAAATTAAAAATCATTTTAAAGAAAATCTATCTGCGCGGCTTAAGACAAAATCATATAGTGCATTTGCACAAAGAACTATGAACAATGCCACTCTGGGAAACTACCATACTTACATGAAAAATTTAGATTTTTTTGAAAAAGTATATCAAAAAAATGGCGCAACCATTGCTCAATTCTTGGAAAAGTGCAAAGAGCTGAACAAAGTCGATGACCCCGAGGCCGAACTGCAAAAATGGGTCGAAGAAAAAAATAATTATCCACAGTAACCGAAACTACTTCACAAGAGCTACCGAATTGAAACACTTATCTTTTTTGTTAACAGACGATTTAACAAGCAAGTAATTCACTAAATCAGTTTTAGTCGTATTACTAGCACCTAATTGCGGATCATTACCCTTGATAATTCTGTCGAATATATTGCAATAAAAAGACTGCGATTTCATATTTTCTTTATTGAATGCTTCATGCACTCCGCCCCCAACAGATGAAATATCTAAATAGGTGATGTTGTCAGCATACGGCAGCACGGGTTTAAGACCCAAGGGTTTTGCACCTTTATCGCGTTCATCATTAGATTTTTCTAATATGTCATCATTTTTATTCACACTGAGATAAACTTTTTCATTGTGCCCAATTTCAGTTAACCAAACCCAATGGTTTAAGTTGTCCGCATCCGGACTGGTAAAAAATATTCTAGAAAATAGGGCTGAATTGGCTTGCGGAAACCACCCATACTTTTTTACATAAGTTTCAACAACGATAGATCCCATGCTGTGGGCTATTAAACTAGGTTTTTTTAGTTTCGGCCGAGCTTGAAAATAGCTCCACATCTTTGAAAGAACAACAGCTAGCGAATCTGCTGACTGTTTCATTTTAGAAAGTGGTTTCGATCTGTCATACAAGAAGGCCTGCGAATCCCAGTTAAACATTAAAACTGTCGCGTTGTATTGATCTTCAATTTTTCGAACAGCCCCACCCTCGACGAAAGTTGCTTTATCTAAACTTTTATTCGGTTCATTTCCCCGACCATGAATAAACACAACAACGGGTTTGCCAGTTGAATAGACTCGATCTAGCGCCTTATCGACGTCATCAAAACCAAACTTGGATCCATCACGAACATACAGCGGAAAGTTCGAATCAAATTTATACTTAAGTATTTCGAGATCAATCGACGACTGCGCGAATGAAGTTAAAGATAAAAAGCCTAAAAAAATTGTAGAGATGATTTTTGTTTTCACCCCATTCTCAACGGCGACCAAGGGCCAACAATTAAAGTTATTACTCTAAACTCGACTTTTCTTAGACCTTCGGTCAGTTATATTGAATCACGATGAGTCAATCAAACTCAGAGCTTATGCATTTAAGAATTCTAACAAGCGATTTTTTTGAAATTCAAATTCAAATTTTTTTTGTTTATCAATCAAAGGAAGTTTTTCTAGATTATTTATCGAGCCAGCTAACGAATCACCATTATAATATACAGCATGGTTTTCGAACTCTTGTTTACCTTTAAATACATCGTGCATCAGCAAACGTTTATTAAAAGCAAAAGCTAGACTATAGGCGCCTGATATTTTTGTTTCAAAATACTTTTCAAACCAACGAGTTCCCGGATGCATCAATGGCATAATGGCCAAACACTTATTAACATAGTTTAGCATAATTTCATCTTCGACATAAGAGTCAAAAAAGACAAACCTTGATAGCAGTTCTAATTTTTTGATTTTCTCAGCAATTTGAGGGCCGTCATGATTTTTAGAATTTCCCAACAGAACAAACTTTACCTTTGAATCTAAATTTGATTCATTTTTTTTCACCATATCTACAAGACCCAAATAATCTCGACGATCTTGTTCAAGGACTCCGGGGATAAGAATGTATTTATCATTTGTATTTTTGTCGAATTTTAAAAACTGATGAAATGATAAAGGGTAAAAAGACCCAATCTTAACTTTCGTATTAGGTATTTTTGTTTTTAAAAAATCTTTTATAAAATCAGCTAAAACAATATATTTTTTAATCTTCCAATGAATGATTTTTTGAGTAAAACTTTTATAAATATTTTCAGGGTTATGATGAATTCCTACAATTTCAGTTTTATCAAATAGCAAGCGTAAACAAAGATCACGAATTTTTCGCCCCTGAGCAGAATTTAATAAAATAATATCGGGCTGAAATATAGACTTTGCCTTTATAATTTCTGTTAAGTAGGTATTTTCATTCAGACCAATAACTTTAATCTTAGAACTTAAACTTTGCATACGCTTTAACGACTGCTTATGAATCAACAATTCAACTTCATATTCAGGCGTCATAGCATCGACGAAAGACTTTATAATTTCTGTGTGCGCTGTACTTATTTCAACGTAAAGAATTTTCTTTTTCATTTTTCAATAATCACTTGCGGAGGAGGCAACTTAACAGCACCTTCTTTTTTTTCTTTTTCATTCGTCTTTTCACCAGACAATAATGACTTTACTCGATTCGTTAAATCTGACTTAACCTGCAAATAGGCAGAGAATTTTTTAGTGCCTAATAATTTTTTCATCGAATCAAATTCTTCAATAGATATTTGATTATAGTTCTGAATTTTCTTTCTTAAATATTTGATTTTGGCTTCATCCGGACTAGACAAAGACTGAGTTATTTCTTGAATTTCTTTATTCAAGTCAGATTTTTTTTTATTTAAGTCTTTATGGATTTCAGTAAATTTTTTTTCTTCGCCGGCTGATAAATTGAGCTCGTCGCTCATACGCCAAATAAAAATGTCTTCTATATAGGTTTTTTTTGTTTCTAATTCAGATGATGCAGCAAAAGATAAAATTGGAGCAGATATTATAAAGTAGAAAATCAAGTTGCGCATAACATCTAAAGTATGCACTTAATCAACTCGGACGTCCATTTCCGAGTCAAAACAAACAGACTTATTTATAAAGATTCAGTTAAAACACGATCGATCTCGACCAGAGTCTGAAGATCGTTTTGTTGGCTCAGAACATCAGCATAAAAATCATTTGAATCCTGATAACTGACCACCAACTCGGACCACTCCGTTGGATTTTGCTTGGCCTCTTGAATGATGCGAGACTGATTTGTGGCATTTTGCGCCACGTGCACATCATGGTACACCTTCGCACTAAGGCCGGCTAAACCTAAAGCCATGGTCAGGGTCAATCCAACAAATCCCGTTTTGATGACCTTTCTAGCCATGGCTCTATGAGGCTTAGCCTTAGTTTCTAAGAACACCCACGTTTTGGCCCAGCGGCTTAAGGGTTTAACTTCGGTCTTTTCGATCGAAGCCATAATTTTATCATGCATATTTTCAAAAAATAGTTCATCCATGGGCAGCTCAACAAGATCTTCCTGTTTCAGCTTTTTTTCGATATCCAAAGGTTGGCGCATTAATCTACCTCCGCATAGTTAGTGTTGAGTTCCATAAAAAATCCTCCGACGTCTTCGGTCCACTTACGTAGTTCCGTTTGATGTTCGAAAGCTTCTCGTAATTTCATCAAAGCGTGACGGTAATTGGCTTTCGCCGTGTCATAAGGACACTCCATCACTTCTGCAATCTCAGCAAAACTCATGTCTTCGTATACTCGAAGCACCAAAGCCGTTTTTTGCTTGAAGGGTAGCCGATCAACTTGCTCTTGAATGATTTCACTCACTGCCGAATGCACCAAGCCCTTTTCAGCAGTCGCTGAAACACTTAATTGCACATCGTCGATGTTTGAATAATCGTATCTGCTTTCACGCAGTTTGTTCCGAGCGGTGTTCACCGCGATTTGGTAAAGCCAGCTTTTAAAGCTAGCGCGCCCTTCAAACAAGTGAAGCTTTTCAAAAGCTTTGATGAAGGCTTCCTGCACTACATCTTGCGAGATATCTAAGTCTTTCATAAATCTCATACTCAACCGAAGTAATCCTCTTTGATGTCGTTTCACGAGTTCTGAGAAAGAAGCTCGCTGACCCCCGCGCACTTCATCAATTAGTTGGAGATCGGTTTTTAAACCTTCCAACTCATTTTCTCTTTTCATAGACACGCCCCCGTATCTGTTCGGTTAATCGTTTGTAAACTCTTTCCGTTAGACTTTACTTTCTTCATTCAAAGGACCTGGTCCCCCCCACCAGTTGCAACTCGCCCCTTGCTTAGCTGTTGCCATAAGATGTAGCAATACCTGAGCCATTAAATTGGGGTCAAAATGATATTAAGTATTTGAATTTGTTTATGTTTTTAGAATTTTGACTAATTCTTGAAATAAGAAAATCTTATAGTTACAGCTCAAAATCCGCTCTATATAGAGTACGAATTTATTCAGCGACGGTTACGCGATTACGTCCGCCCTGTTTACTAGAATACAAAGCTTTATCTGCACGGTCGTACAGATTATCCCAAGTGTCGTTTTCTTTTTTCTCGCTGACACCAATAGATATTGTGACCTTTATCGGTTGGCCGTTGAAATTAAAGGGATGAGATTCAACAGTTTGACGAATTCTTTCTGCGACATCGTTTGCAGTTTTAATCGGAGTTGCTTGCAAAATCAGAACGAACTCTTCACCACCGTAACGCGCAAAGTAGTCATTTGAACGTACGAGTTTGCTTTGCACTAGGCTGCCAAGTTCACGCAAAACATAGTCTCCGCCTGGATGACCATAACCGTCATTGATCTTTTTAAAATGATCGATGTCAAATGTGATAACCGACATCGGCTCGGTCAAGACTTCTGAACGCTTAATTGATTCGGGACCTTTTTCTAGCAACGCACCCTTACTGAATGCCCCCGTTAAGGCGTCTTTTTGTGCTTTTTCAAAAACCTGTTGATTTGAAATGGCTTCAAGACTTCCTTTTTCTAAAAATTTAAAAATTATATTACCAGCTTTAATCTGGTCATTGTTCGTCAATTTTTTAGCCGTCATCGGAGGCAAAAAGATTCCATTCACTTGAGTTTTGTTTGTCGAACCTAAATCAAGAATAGAAACATCGCTTCCATCAACAATAAATTTAGCATGCGCTCGACTTAAAGAATTATCAGAAATGTAAACGTCACTTTCAACTGAGCGACCAATTGTTAAATCTGTTTTAGTTAGAAGCCACTGTTTGCCAATGTAACCCGGAGGCCCAACCAGAACGATAACCGCTGGCGGAGCTTCATCAGCCGCACGCATTCTACCTTTGAATGTTTCGCTTGAAACTATACTGGTTTTCTCTGCGGCGTCCGTCGACATCTGATTTAACTTCCTTGTGAATCGATTCACTTATTATTCACGAATTCAATGATATAGACAACCAAACACTGGACCGGATTTCCACTAAGAAATGACTACGTCTTCTTCGATTCGGTGAAAACCTCGCCACTCTTTTAGGCGTCCATGTGGTCTAGGCTCTTGATCGCCGTACTCTAACAAGACATAAGTCAATTTTGTGATTTTACCAAGTGAAACTACGTCTAACGAAGTCAGCTCAGTCCAAGTGCCCGTGTTGAAATATTCTTTTTGTGATCCCCATTGGCGGTATTCATAAACATGAGTGTGTCCAAAAATAACGGTGTGCACCCTGTTGTCATTCAAAATTCTTTTAGCCGACACACTCAAATCAGGAAAAATTGCACTTTCAAAAAATATTTTAAGTAATTTTTTAAATGTCCAACGAAACCGAAGATCAGTCGTAAAAATCACCTTGTACGCATACTTAAAAAGTTCGGAAAATGCGCTCAGTGTTAAAGTGGTTTCATTAAATAAGGACCACCGAATCATTTGTCCGAAAGGTCGAACTTTGTCTACATGGGGATATTTTTCTTTAATTTTCAAAACTAATTCAACAAAGAAGTGTGACCCAAAAGGCAAGTTAAGAATTGGTTCAGGCAAACCTTGTTTCAAAAAAAATTTTTTAGGATCCATTCGATTGGCCGCTTCGTGCATGTGACCATGCTCAACGTGAACACCATCGAAAAAATAAATTATATTCTTATATTGCAAACGATGCCCAATGACTTGATCTAAATAATCGCGGCAGGCCTGAAACATCATACCCTGATCGTGATTTCCGATAACATAAGTAATTTTACGATTTGATTGAGATAAAAAGTCACCCATGGCTTTAAATACGCCAGGGTGGCCTTTAATAACTGACTTTAAAATTTCGAGCGCTACATTCTCAGTTATCACCGTTAAAAAATGCCCACGGTAGTCAACCTGTAAAAAGTTAAGAAAATCACCATTGATAATGATTTCAACATCGTAATCTCTGTAGGCTCCGGTCGAATAATACTGAATAAATTCAACCAGTTTTTCAGCGTAATAAAATTCTTCGAAAGAGTTCAAAGCTCCACTTTCAAGTTGGCGCCCTTTACCAAGATGCAAATCACTAATGACAAGCTTAATTTTCTTGGGAGTAGATTGAGTCGTCAAAGTTGTGGTTTCAGACATGATGATGTGACCTTTATTTGATTACTCTGCTTTTTTCAGTTGGCCTTTGTTCTCTTCTTGCAATTCAAGGTTCGCCATCGCTAACCGCAATGCACGTGTTGTTCTCTTGAATGAATCCTGACTGGTTTCGATTTGCTTATTTAACTCAATACATTTTTGTCTATAGCTATCAACTTCCATTTGAATTAAGTCCATTTTACGACGTAAATCTAAAATTTGTTCATCTTTATTTTTAGAAATAGCATTTTTCTCAGCGCGCACAAGTTCTAAGCGATTTTCAAGCTCACGCTCTCGGATACGAATTTTTTTTAAGTCAAACTTAAGTCTAGACTCTAATTCTTCAACTTTAATTTGAGCTCTTCTTAATTCGGCATCTTTACGCGCGACGTGATTTTTAAGCAACGTCATTTCATTTTTGAAAGATTGCTCAAGACCTTCGCGGTCATTTTTATATTCAGTCAATTGAGCCGTCATAAGATCAGAACGCTCTTTTAAAATTTCAGAAGCGGCAATTAATTCTTCATTTTGGCGACGTAGCTTTTCATTTTCATTTTCAAGATCAAGAATTTTCTCTTGCGCCATTCTTAAATTTTCAGCCTGGCTTAGGTTACTGTCTACTCCGCCACCCCAAGAAGAATATCCTGAAGATGAACGCCCTGGTTTACCAATAGAAACCTTAACTTTTCCTTCTAAGTTATCTTCTTGCTTAATTTGAAAACCAGTAACTGCAACCGTACCTTCAGAATCACCTGAACGCGATCGTGCCGACGATACCTGCGAAGAAAGTTTTTGATCTTCGGCACGCAATGCATGAGCCAATCCTTCAACTGCGACCGTACCAACGTGCGGATCAGGATCAATTGATAAAGATTGATGACTAGAAGGAATCACTTGGGTTTTTATGTTTTCATCGACATCTCCCAGCGATAACGACACCGGTGGAGTCGGAGGCCCTGCCGGAACATCAGCAGAAGAAAACAAAGACATAGCTGCTTTCAAATCAGACTCGCTCACTTCTTGCTCTGCAATCGGTATTCTATCAACCGGAGGAGGAGGCATTTGTTGAGAACTAGGAGCTGATCGAATTTCAGTCTTTAAAAAATCATCGCTATCAGAATCTTTTTCTTCTAACTCTAAAGATTGCAAATCGACAATATTGTCGTCCATCGGTTCAAGCTCAAGGCTGCCAAATTCAGTGTGTTGATTTCTTTCAACTACAGACTCTGTCGGAGCCGCGCCAACGCGAGTTGCTTCGTAAGCACTGGCTTCTTCACTCGAAAAATCTTTTCCGATAATTGCCGTTTCACTTGGAGCCTTAACTGAAGTTGATTGAGTTGATGAACGAACCTCAGTTTTTGCTGAAGAATGACCAATTTCAGTTTTATCATTTGATTTTTTATTTCTTAAAAGGCCTTCGAAACTCATTGATCCCACGACTGTTGGATCAAATTTAACAATACCTTGTATTTCGCTGTCTTCTTCTTCAGACATTGAATTCGCAACCAAAGTTCTATTGGCTGCATTATCTTCTTCAGCAACAAGACCCTCTAAAGCTTCTTCTGGAGCAAGACCTTCATTATCTAAAGCAAAGCCACTCTTACTTAAATCGTCCGAGCCCTCTACTTCATTCAGAAGCGAGTCCATTAGTTCTTCAGCGGGTGTCTTTTGTTTCTGTGATGACATGCCCTATTTATCGGAATTAACAGGGGAAAACTTGACACTTTTCCCCTCTGAAAAAGACTAAATCATCATTGCTTTCAGGCTTGAAAGTTGAGTTTCAAACAAACTTCTCTCGACCTTAGTCAATGCATTCAAACTAAAGTCTTGGATCGTCTGACTTGATAAAACAGTACCCGCTAGAGTCGCAGCTTTTAAATCAGCCCACGTCGGAATCTTATTTTGAGACGCTAATGTTCCGAAGAACCCACCTGCAAAACTATCACCCGCACCAGTCGGATCAACTACCATCTCGATTGGCAAAGCCGGAGTGTGAAAAAATCCATGTTGAGCCGAATACAAAGTCGCGCCGTATTCGCCTTTTTTAAGAACCACATACTTTGGTCCTAAAGCAGCTACGTTTTTGATCGCGCGAACTGTATTTGATGTCTGAGTTAACATTTTAGCTTCGGTTTCATTGATAAATACAATGTCGACCTTTTTCAAAACTTCTTTCAAATCCTCTTGTTTTGAATTGATCCAGAAATTCATAGAATCCATTCCAACAAACATTGGCTTTTCTACTTGTGACAAAACCTGCAATTGCAAAACGGGATCAATATTCGCTAAGAAAACAAAAGAACTATCTTTGTAAGAAGACGGCAAAGTTGGATTGAAATGCGCAAATACATTCAGTTCAGTTTTTAAAGTCACTGCTTCATTTAAGTTTTGCTCGTAAGTGCCCTCCCAGTGAAATGTCTTTCCCGGAACAGTTTGCAATCCTTGAAGATCGACTTCGCGTTTTAACAAAATTTGACGATCTTCTTGCGAATAATCTTCGCCGACAACGCCAACAACACGCACTTTTGAAAAAAGACTTGCCGCAACTGAAAAGTAGTTTGCTGATCCACCAAGAGCTCTTTCCGCTTTGCCAGATGGGGTTTTTACAGAATCATAAGCTAGGCTGCCCACGACTAAAACGACGCTCATTAGTGCCTCCAATTTTTGAATTTGAAATATCCATTCTTTCAGGATGTTCGATTTTAACTTTTGTTGCTAACTGACCACAGGCTGCGAAAATATCACGACCCATTGTACGACGTAATAAAACTTGCGCACCCAGATTCATTGTCAAAGTATGAAAGGCTTGAACCGTTTCATCGCTTGGACGTTCAAATCCAGAACCTGGATGTTCATTGAACGGAATCAAATTGATTTTACAAGGAACATTTTTAAGAAGTTTCACTAGCTCTTTCGCGTGTTCAGGCTGATCAGTTATGCCTTTTAACAAAACATATTCCATCGTGATTTTTTCGCCCGTTGCACGATAGTAACGTTTGCATTCTTCTAACAAATCTTTCAATGGATACTTTTTATTGATCGGCATAACTTGCGAACGCACTTCATCGTTGTATCCATTAAGACTTACAGCCAAGCGAACTTTCGCTTCAGCGACACGGTACATTTCAGGAATCAAACCCGAAGTTGAAACCGTGATTTTTTTACGAGACAAATTCACACCCCACGGAGAATGAATCACATCGATCGCGCCAAAAACCGCTTCGGGATTATCTAAGGGTTCGCCCATTCCCATGAAAACGATGTTTGAAAGTTTTTTGCCTGATTTCGCTAAAGAATCTTGAACGATCATAAATTGTCCGACGATTTCTTCAACATCAAGTCTGCGCTTTAATTTTTGTTTTCCGGTGAAGCAAAATTGGCAGGCCATATTGCAGCCAATTTCAGAAGACACACATAAAGTCAGACGATCATCCGAAGGAATCACAACAGCTTCAATCGAATTACCGTCCCGCACATCGAATAAGAATTTTTGTGTGCCATCAACGCTGACTAAGTGCTTCAGTACCGGTGGCAAATCAAAAGTGATCAAGTTTTTAAGCTCAGCACGTAAATCTTTTGAAAGATTCAACATTTGATCAAAATCAGTCACTCGAGATTCATAAACCCATTTGAAAATCTGCTGTGCGCGGAACTTTTCTTTCCCGTACTGCTTTAAGAAGCCTTCTAAGTTTTCAAGAGTGAATGAATAAAAATTTTTTTTAACAACTTCTGAAGAAGTCGTTGCGTTTTCTGTGAGGTGCATCGAAGGCTCCTGTTTGTGGTGCTTGTTACAGCGTTTAAGGCGCAGAAACTACCCAGAAACCTTGAAAAAGTAAAGAAAATGTATGACTTAGATACTACTGACCTAAAGTTTTTATAGAAGTTATAAGCTCATCTTTATCGCAAGGAACGCACCCGATTTTAGCAACAACCACACCGGCTGCAAAATTCGCAATCATACAAGCTTCTGTTAAATCTAAGCCCGCGGCCACCCCCAACGCCAAGGCCGCAATGACAGTATCTCCGGCCCCAGTCACATCGAAAACCTTGCGTGCATACGTCGGAACACGAGTAATATCGTTCTGTGAAAAAATCGTCATCCCGTTCGATCCCTGAGTAAGAACCACTTGCTTAGCACCAGTCATGTTTTGCAAAGCTTTACCCACGTGAGTCACACGCTCGCTGGCATCTTCGATCGAATCTTCGTGGATTTTCGTTAAAGCCAAGGCTTCATTGTAATTCGGTTTAATTAAATCAACACCTTTATAAAAATCTGCAAACTTCGTTTGGTGCGGATCTACCATCAAAAACTTTTTATGCTGTCGTGCTAGCTGAACGACGCGTTCAACTAGGCTTTGTGACAAAAGACCTTTCGCATAGTCTTCAAGAACAACAACGTCGCAGTTTACAATTTGTTTTTCTAGCATATGAATCAACTTGACTTCAGTTTCTGGTGATAAATTCTTGCGAATTTCATGGTCGACCCGAACTAAGTGATGTTGGCCCGACATCACACGAGTTTTTCGCGTTGTCGGGCGCTTTGAATCACGCACCAACGCCTCAGTCGAAACTTTTGATTTATTTAACAATTGGCATAAAATCTCAGATCCTTCATCGGTCCCAACAACCGATACCAACTGAACCTGACCTCCGAGACTTACTACATTCTGGGCTACGTTCGCTGCAAGCCCCAGGCATTTATCTTCGCTTTCAACTTCAAGCACCGGAACCGGAGCTTCAGGACTGATCCGCTTAACAGCCCCCATGATGTATTCATCAACCCCGACATCACCAACGACCAAAACTTTTTTATTTTCAAACAACGAAATTTTTTCAATCAAAGAGCTTCGCAAAGCTGGGTTCAGATTAGTTGAAGGAATCAAATTTGACATGCGTGGGTCTCCTGTAGCACACCAGAGTCTATGCGATTTTCGTCTCAATATCAAAATCTAATCTACCAGCCGAATTTCATCACGAAACAACAGAAAACCGATATATTGAGCTACCTTTCGACGCTTTATCCTATCTGGGAAATGCGCTTCTCGAACTCTAACCCTCCACCGAATGGAGAAGACAATCGCCAGCTTCTGCGACCGGTTTATTGGCTTGGCAACTGGCAATTTGCCTGCCTTAATTACTATCACCCCCCGATGGGATTACAAAATCGCTGTGTAGAAGCCGAGGGCTATCCTTCGGTGCTTCAAAAAATCGTTTCTGAAATCGAACACATTGTACATCAGAAATTTTCTCCGAAAGATATTCCTGATCGTTGGCACTTGAACACGTGCTTAATCAATTTCTACGGAAATAAAATCACAGAAACGGGTAAAACAGATTGCGCTCGCGTCGGAGAACATAAAGACTTCGAACCAGGCCCAGTAGCATCTGTTTCTTTTGGTGAAAAAGCGATGTTTCAATTTGTAAAAAGCGCTGGTAAATCACAAAAAAGTGATGTCGTTCTTCAGCAATGGCTCGAAGACTCGAGCTTGCAAATTTTCGGAGGAGACAAATTTAAGAAGCAACTCTTTCATCGCGTGCAACGAGTAGAAGATAAAGGAATTCTTTTCAAAGAATTGAATACTACCCACTTTGAAACTCGTAGAATTAATTTTACTTTTCGCTACGTACCGACTGCTCATGTCAAAAACTTCAGATCTTTACCAAATAACTTACAATCGGACGTCTTATCTTACGTGAAAGAACTTTCAAGCCATTCTGAGTTTTGGAAACAAAATTTGTGATATATACTTCGGGATTTCGACAATTAGACAACAAAACCCCAAAGCCGGATTAACTAACCCAATTGCTGAATAACTGTAAAAGCAAAAACTGAAAACGAAACACCCAAGCCCCCAAGCGAAATCATTGCGTAAAAAAATCTATTTCTTAAAGCATCTCGTTTGGTTACTAGGGCTATTGCACCTGTCACAAGGCACAACTGAAAGAACAGATTCGCCAAATTAAAATTGTTTCCAGCCTTATCATAAATCTCAATTTGCTTTTCCAGTTCTTTAGCTCCGACGACTTGCCCCATCTTATTGTCCACGTCTTGTGCCCATTCTTTTTGATCGACATTTTTCGAGCCCAGAAGAATTTCATTTTTTTGTTTTTCGTATTTGACAACTTTTTTCTCAAGATTATCTAAATGCGAATTGACTGCTTCACTGGCAGGACCACGCTGAAAAAGATCTGCTTTCTGCAAAGACACTATAAGTTCACGCTGCCCTTCAACAATAGAACTACGAATACTTTTAGCTTGATACCACATATACGCAGCAGACTTTTCATTTATAGCCCGCATTTGATCATCACCGTACTTACCAGAGAATAGATCTGTGATCGACATCAGCGCGGCAAATATAGCAATCACCAGCCCGCATTTGATTTCAAAATTATTTCCACTTTCGCTTACTTCGTTAACTTCAGAACTCATTTTTTATCCTTTCGAACTTTTTAAATGCCGGTCGACATCAGAGCTGCGATTCGGATTGTTTTTTTTAGTTCTGAAATGTTTTTGAATAAATAATCTAATGTTTTTTATGTGAATATCAAATTTAGATATTTTTAAACGAGATTTTTAGAGTGATGTTTTGCAGTTTGTAAGAAAATTTAAACCCTTCTTATGAACGAAGGGCTTAAGTACATATAGGTCAAATTCTAGAATTAAGTTTTATTGTTTCGTTTCAGCTATTTTACAATGAATTGAATACCCCTTAGAGGTAATTTTATCATAACCTTCAGATCGAACTTCTGATTTAGTAATAGAAGCTTCTGGCTGACTCGTAGTCAGAAATAACATTCCCATTTGAGTTTCTTGAGTAGTGCTGTTCTGCCCAGTTTGCTTATACAGAGAGACCATTGTTTTAACCACTAAAGCATCACCAACTTTTTCAGGGTTAGAAGCTAACGCCAAGAAAGATACTCCCGCCAAATCTGCCCGCCCCGCTAAAGCAGAAGCAAAGCCCACAGGAACCAAAACCTTTTCTTCAATCATCGGTACAAGAATGGCCTCTTTCTGCCCCGGAAGAGCTACCTTGAGTTCGCAAGTTACGGCTGATCTTTCTAAAGATTGTTTTTGTTCTTCAGCTCCACTTACCACGGAACCAAACATCAAAACCAGTATCAAAAAACGAGTTATTTGTTTCATAATTAAGCCTTTCATTGTCATTTTAAGTTTCGTCGAAATCGCTTTTAATAAAATGATGTTTTGCAATATTCGTGAAATACAAAACGAAGCTGTATTTGAATCGGCGACTCAAATAGCGCTACACTTTTGACAGAAAGACAATTCAGGCGAATGTTACGTTGGCCAAAAAAATTTATGTCAAAATAATATACACTTACGTGATAACCTTGTTTGCTTTATCGATTATAATAACAAACGAAGTGTGTCCTTCGTGCAATTGATATTCGATCGAGGCCAAATGCTTTTCTAAGATATTTTTGCTGATACTTAATCCCAAACCCGTTCCCTTACCTACTTCTTTGGTAGTAAAAAAAGGATTCATCATCTTCTGAACTATATCGCCCGTTATACCAGCTCCCGAATCAGAAAAGCGAATTTGCCATTTTCCATCATTATCAGAGACCCGAATATTAATCCATTTTTCGGGTAAATCAGAAATGGCATCAATCGAATTAGCAATAAGATTCATAAAAACTTGTTCAATCTGAATTCGATTGCAAAAAACAAATTGCACATCTGAAAAATCAATTAAATTTATTTTGATTTCATTTCTTCTGATACGGTCTTGCATTAAGGCCAAAACGCTATCAACAAGACTTTTCAAATCTACAGTTTGATAGGGATCTTCTTCCGAGTCTCGTGCAAATGACGTAAGACCTTTCACAATTGTCGACATCCTTAAAACTGTTCGCCGTATAATTTCTAAATCTGAAACAATTTTACTTTTACCCAAAAAATTTTGCTCATCGCTTTTTAAATTATTTTTTATGATTTCAGATTTACCCAATACAATAGATAGTGGGTTATTGATCTCATGAGCAATTCCGCATGCCATTTCTCCGAGAAGCGCCAATTTGGCTTTGGCTAAAAGTAAAGACTCACTTTCACGATTTTTATTTTCAAGTCGACGTATATCTGTAACGTCAATGGCTACAACGGTAATCCCGTCTAGCTCTCCATTAGCGAATTGAGGATGGTACTTTGCCAATAATATTCTTTTTTCGCCTTGCTGGTTAAGAAAAGGTCTTTCAAGTTGTTGCACATTTCCGGAACTAACTTCGCCCCAATAGGGCAATTTGGGAATCGAAATACCAAAAAAGTCCCGATACATTTTATTATTGAGTTTATTTTCTAAATTTTTATCCCAATAGCCAACTATCACAGGTAAACTATCGATCACCATTTGCAGAAAAGCTTTTTGCTCAGTCAGTTCGCGAGTGGCCTTTTGCACTTCGTTGCTTGACTTCATTATGAGCTGAGCATCAAATTGTAACTTTTTTTGCAAAAGCCTCGAATAATAATAGAAAATTAAAGAGCCAAAACTTAAAATTAACCCGAGGAGTACAGATTTTATTTCAATATCAGCATACAAATGCGGAGTATAGACAGATGACAGTTGCCAATTTTGTCCGGCAACATTGATCGACCTCTGTAAATGAGGAAGCCCCTGAGATAGATAACTTTTGAAATATTCAGATTCGAACAAAATTTTTTGAGTCTGATTTCGACTAATTTCTTGAATTTGAAAGGGCAAAGCTTCAGGATTTTGACTATTTACAAAATTCATCAGTTTGCTTAAATACAAAGGCGTATAGACCCAACCAAAAAATTGATTTTGTCTTTCTACAGTTGAAGACGGCACAGAAGGTGTTTTATAAATTGGCAACAAAAAGACGAACCCCAAAGTTTTTTCTTTTAGACCCATCAATGATATTGCGGTGGTGATTTCGCCACGCCCATTAAGCATCGATTGATTTGCAGCGTGCCGAATACTTTCATCATCAGACAATACTGATCCAATTAAGTCCGAATTTTTTTCAATAGGTTCTATGACTTCGACGATATAATATTCACCATTCGAAGTCATAATTTCTGGCGGCTTTAATCTTTTCAAATCAAAATCTTTTCGAACTTTTCTTTGATAGGCAAGGTAAGACGGCAACTGTTGTGAAGTGACCTTTCGAATAAATCCGAATCCTAAAGCAGCTTCGAAGTTTTTAAAAAGACCTCGACTTTCTGCAGCTATTCTAAAACGATCACGAGAAACATTTAGGTTAGAATAATGCAAAGTTGATAAGATACCCTCGAGTGGATGCAAATACTGGTCGAACGCCAAATGAATATCACGCACTAATTTTTCTTGTCGAGCCTGCGCTTTTTCGCTTTCACTTCTTGATAAATAGAAATGAACAAAAAAGCCAAATATGAAAGACAATATAAGATTGAAAACCAAAATAGGCTTAGCATTTTTCAACAAAAAAATCTGAACAGAAGTTAAGTTTTTAGATAACATTCTTAAATAGAATGACCCGTTCTACAGATGAAGTCCAGCGCGAATCATCTTCACCACATCATCCCACATAAAGGCTGCGGCTAGACCACAATGCAGTCCACGATCAAGATTTTCAATTTTAACGCTTTTAAAGTCTCCGGGTTGAGTGCCATCAACAATGCGGTCGATATTCAATTCATTCGTAACCAAAAAGTCTTTTGGAGTCGAGTAGATGAAAATAGGGGTTTTTACTCCCTGATAAACTTTCCAGAAATCATTCATATCATAAAACGTTGCAGACTGGGTAATTTGCTCTAGAAATCCGGCGGGCCATTCAATTTTTGGAAAATCTTTTTTTAGTTCTTCAGATGTATAAAGTGTTGACCGTCTTTCATTATTCAGAATTTCAAGCAATCTAGGAGTAAATCGTGGCTTTAAATCAAAAGGCATTTTCCAAAGTTCTAAGTCTTTTAGCTGGCTAGAATAGTGTTTGTACAAACTCTGTAAACGGAGATGATTCCAAATATCAATTCCAATATTTTTTAAACTTTTTGCAGCGTGCCCCTCAAAAGTTTCACGTAAATTAATCAAAGGACAAAAATTCAGAACCGACTTAACTTTAACGCCATTTTTTTCGGCCAATAATGTCGTTACGAAGGTTCCTTGCCCACCGAGACTTACCCCAACTAAATTAACTTCAGAAATTAAAGAGCTCATGGGATATTTTTTTTCTTTTAAAAAGTTCATGATCGCAAAAGTATGAAGCCCTTCCTCTACCCCACCAAAGGTGATCTGTGTGTTTTGCGAAAGAAAGGCATGACTGGTTAAACTTTCAAGCACCAGAACATTGACTTTAAGGTCTTCATATAATGCTTTTAAAATAAATCTCTCGGCAAAAAGTTCATCTACGTTACCGTGAATTCCCATTCTTAAAATGACCAATGGTCTTTTATTGGTAAAATCCTGAATTGCAAACAGCCCCCGAACTTTCAGCGTCGGAGTTAAATGAAACCAAACTTTACGAAAATGTTGAGTGTCAGAGACATCAAATTCGACAGATAAATTGCGTAAAACTTCTCGAAGTGGGATCGACTTATCGCCTTGAACTTCAGCTCTTCGTAAAACAAGCTCAAGCTGTGTTGAATTATTAAGCTCTTTTCGAGGATTCCAACTTAGAACGCGCGTGATTAATGCACGCACTGTCTGTGGGTAGCTTGTTAAAACCAAGCCTTGCCCAGAGCTCTCATTTTCAATCTGAATTCGCTCTGTCTTTAAAGATTCCCACTCAACTTCGCCTGCCTGAGTCAAACGCGCACTAAACAAGCTGATGCAGACTAACACAACAAGACCGACAAGAGTTTTTACTCGACTATTCATGTTGTTATTTTTACACTCATTAGACACAAATTTTAAGGAGTTTTTTCGTTATGCCTCACACATCAGGCCTTCATTCAGATAAAGAAGCCCATTTAAATGGTCCCTTATTTCTTAATGCTTTAAAGAACTTTGACGAAGCCGCAAAAGTTATAAACTGCGATCCCAATATTGCAGAACGTTTACGCCGCCCGCGTCGCTGCTTAACTGTCAGCGTTCCTGTTCGAATGGACGACCACACAGTTAAAGTTTTTACTGGATACCGAGTACAATACAACTCAACATTAGGCCCATATAAAGGCGGAATCCGTTACCACCATGCTGTAGATTTAGCTGAAGTTGTTGGTCTTGCTGCATTGATGACATTTAAGAATTCAGTTCTTGGTCTTCCATTAGGTGGCGGTAAAGGTGGAGTTTGTGTTGATCCAACTCAACTTTCTCGTACTGAAAAACAAAATTTAACTCGTCGCTATACTTCTGAGATTTCCTCATTCATCGGCCCCACTAAAGATATTCCTGCTCCGGATGTTGGAACTGATCCGCAAACAATGGCTTGGTTCATGGACACTTACTCGCAAGAGCAAGGTGGCTTCGCACAACCTGGTGTTGTTACAGGTAAGCCTGTTGAAATCGGCGGATCTTTAGGACGTAACCATGCAACTGGTTTAGGGGTAATCTACGTTTGCGAGCGCGCGATGGAAGTGAACCAAATGAAAATGTCTGGTTCACGTTTAGCAATTCAAGGCTTCGGAAACGTAGGATCTTTCGCTGCTAAGTTTGCATTCGAACGTGGCGCTCGCATCGTTGCTGTTAGTGATGTTACTGGCGGTATTTTTAACGGTGATGGATTAAATATTCCTGACGTAATTGAATACGTAAAACAAAACAAAGGCGTTAAAGGCTTTCCAAAATCGACGCCGATTACGAATGAACAATTACTTGAAGTTGAATGTGATGCTTTACTTCCTTGCGCACTTGAAAATCAAATCGACACGCACAATGCAGAACGCATTAAAGCGAAATTAATCATCGAAGGCGCGAATGGCCCTATCACAAATGCGGCAACAAAAATTTTAGATAAACGCGGAATTTTTATTGCTCCGGATGTTATCGCCAACGGCGGTGGTGTTATCGTTTCTTACTTTGAATGGGTTCAAGATATGACTTCATTCTTTTGGGATGAAGCTGAAGTCGACGGAAAATTGAAAGGCATCATCTTGAAAGCTTTCGATAACGTTTACAAATTCAAAACCGAAAAAGGCATCGACATGAGAACGGCTGCAATGGCGGCTTCGATTTCTCGTTTAGAAAAAGCGATGTTACTTCGCGGATTGTATCCTCGATAGGCGACAAAGAGTGAAACCTTGGCTTTGGATTCCTCCAGAATGGGCTCACAACATGAGCCCATATTTTTTAGATGTGTTCTCGCAGTTTTTTTCTGAAGAAACTCCGGCCTGGAACCCTTTAAATTGGAACGGTGTCGTTTTCAAAAATCGCTTAGGACTTGCTGGCGGAGTCGATAAAGACGGCGTCAGTTTGAAAGCTTGGCAGCGATTAGGTTGCGGATTTATCGAAGTCGGAACCGTTACTCCTGAGCCCCAAAAAGCAAATCCTGGAAAAATCATCGATCGTAGCCCGATTGACAATGCTTTATGGAATAAAATGGGCTTCCCGTCGCACGGCGCTGAAGATGTTTTCTTCAATGTCAGCAACTTCAAACATGAATCTGCTTTGCCTTTATTGATTAATATCGGAAAAAATCGCAACACCCCGAACGAACATGCACACGTTGACTACATGCAACTGATTAACCGTTTTCAGCCTGTAGCAGATGCTTTTGTTGTGAATATCAGCAGCCCAAATACAAAAGGTCTGCGTGATTTAGCTCAACCTGAATCTATAAAGCAGTTTTTGACTCCGCTCAAAACAGCCCAGAATGAATTTGATAATCGCAAACCTTTACTGATTAAACTAAGTCCTGATTTAGAAGCTGACGATCTGAAAAGAGTCGTTGATACATGCCTTGAGTTTCAAATCGATGGATTTGTTTTAACAAACACCACTCTTGAAAGAAAAACTCAAAAAAGCTTTCCAAATGAAGGCGGAGTCTCTGGTAAACCTGTCTCCGAACGTTCTAAACAAGCACTTCAGGCCGTCGTAAAGCATTTAGGGTCCGAAAAATCAAAAAAACTTGTTATTTCGGTCGGTGGAGTGATGACAGCTCAGGATGTTTTTGAAAGAATATCACTTGGTGCTGATTTAGTTGAAGTTTACACAGCTTTAATTTTCTCGGGACCTCAGTTCTTCAGAAAGGTTGCTGGCGTCGCCCATGGCTCAAAACAAGGAATCTCACAAACACGCAGCTCATAAACCGCTTAAACCGCGCGTGAAAAAGAACTGGATTCCTGTTTCTGCTGGCATTCTCAAAAAAGACGGCAAAGTTCTTGTCGGTCAACGCCCTGAAAATCACACTTTAGCGGGCCTTTGGGAATTTCCAGGTGGCAAAATCGAATTGGGCGAATCGCCAGAGCAAGCTTTAGCGCGCGAACTGAATGAAGAATTAGGAATCGAAGCCCAGATTGGCGAACTTAAAATCGCCTGCACTCACTCTTACGGCGACGTCGGAATCATCATCTTATTTTTTGAAGTGTTATTTTGGAAGGGTGAACCTAAAACCAAACACCATATGAATTTAGAATGGGTTACCCCAGATGAATTAACCCATAAAAACATTCCGGATGCGAACCGCAAAAATCTAGACCGCATCTTCAAAGCTTTTCATCTGTCGCGAGAGTCCACATGAGCCAAATTTTGATTTATTCCAGACCCGGAAAAAATCAAGTCAACAGTTCAGTCGAAATATTGACTGAAAAGTTATCCGAAATTGGCCATACTACGGAACACACGCATTCGACGAATTGGGCCAGAATTTTTTTGAATCCCTATCATTTAGTTCATCTTTTCATTGAGCAACTGCCTTTGACTGTTAACGAGCTATTCTTTATTTCATTGGCAAAAACTCTTGGTAAGCCGACTATTCTTTCTTTATTTAATTCAGAAAACAAACAAACCAAGCCCCTTTCGTCACTTGTTTGTCCTGACGCTTTAAGCTTAAGTCAAACAAATCACTTTCAGTTTTATAGAGATTGGATTTGCTCTAAGTCAGTTTTACCCTTATTTCCTGAGCTGAAACCGACTTCGCCGAGTTCTGTTAACCTTAAAAATTCAATTTCAAGTTACTTAATTCCTCTTGAAAAAAATCTTGATGAGGCTTTTCAATACAAAACAGATCATGAAATTTATTTTGACGCTCGCTCACTATTAAATAAGTGCTCTTCGACCATTCTGCGCAAGCAATGGAATCATTTTCTTAAAGAAAAAAAGCTAAACCCGTTGTCGCATCTTATTTTGTCAGAAGATAAAATTAAAGATCTTTTAAAAGATGAAAATTTATACGTCGTGCTTGCAAACCCCCGCTTAAAACATACCGAATTTACATCTTGGCTTGAGAAAACTTTAAACCGCGGCCATGTGATTCTTCTGAACGAGTTTCAGGCGACTGGTTTTTCACAAGCCTGGACTTCAGGCCAAAACTGCCAAGTGTTGGCCGCTCACCATTGGCCAAAAAGCCTTAATCAATTCTTTTTGTCAGAAAACGAACTTGCAAATTGCTATTCGCGTTTTAAAAATTCAGAACTAACTGAACCATTAGTCAATGAACTATCTAGACTGTATGCCAAAATTATACGTCAAAATGCTACCATGATTTCGGCTGACTCAGTTAAGATGAAATCATGAAGCAAGTTCTTCCAGAAAAATTGCGCATTTGTTTAGTTGGACAAAAAATTTCTGTTTTAAGTCGCTCAACAGACACAGGTCTCTTGTGGCCTCTTGCCCGAGGCTTAACCGAGCGCGGACACGATGTAACGATTATATCAACGTCGACTCCTCTGAAACGGCCTGAAATTTTTCGCGACGGAATTCGAGCTTTTTATTTAAACGAAGGGCAACCCCAATATAAAACGATTAAGTTTTCAGACGCTGCTCACAGAAAATTTTTATCTCTTCATAAAGAAAAGCCATTTCATATTGTACATAGTCTCGATGACAGTGGTTCTAAAATTGGGCGACATAAAGACAAGCTTGATGTGTCAATGGCGTACGATGTCGAAGCAACCCATATGGCTGAGTTGTTTTCGATTCTGTCACAAAACCAAAACACATTTCAAAATTTGGTGAAGAACAATCTAAAACTAGGTTTTACATTTCTGCGCAATTACTTTATGCATGATCGTTCTTTATTGCTTTCAGCCGATGGGGTTTTTGTGACAACTCCTCAGCAAAGAATGATTCTTGAACGTTATTTTTTATACCCTGATTTTCATACATTTACGGTCCCGTATGGGATTAACTTAGGAGACTTAGCTCCTAAGTCAGAATCTGAAAACTTCAAAGCTAAGTTGAATATTCCCGAAGAGGCTTCGATTATCTTGGCCATCTCGGATTTTACAAGTACACACGAAGTACAGCCCTTGCTAAAGGCCTTCGAAAAAGTAGTGCTGAAAAAGCCAAACACTTACCTATTGCTACTGGGCTCAGGTCCTCAGTGGAAAAATGTTGAATATGAAATGCTTCGCCTTGCTTTAGGAAGCCGCGTAATTATGCCTGGCTATGTAACCGCCGAAGAGATGCTTGATTGCATCTTATCTTCACCAATTTACGTTGATTTAAGTTCGCGCTCGACCGGGTTAGAACCCAGCTTGATTGAGGCTATGGCTCAGAAAAAAGTAGTTATAGGATCTGAACTCAGCCCAATTTCTGAAATTATAGAAGACGGACAAGACGGTTTTTTAGTTCGACCAGCCGACGTTCAGACACTATCTGCCTTGCTTGATAAGTTAATTAACGGTCACGAGTTCAATACCGAGCAAATGGGTGAAAAAGCCCGTCACAAAGTTGTCGACGTTTTCAACCGGCAAAAGATGATTGATTCTTTAGTTAACGCCTATAGCCACATTTTGTTGAATTCTGGGCGCTTTAAGCGCCGCGCAACATCAAAGAGCTTCTTTTCAAAGCCCGTAACACCAGTATAATAAAAGTGATTTCGATAACTTAGGGGTTTCCATGACTAAAGCGGATTTGATCAATTTTGTCTCTGAAAAATCAAGCATTACACGTGTAAAAGCAGAAGCCGTTGTTAACACAATCTTCGACACGATGATTGAAGCTTTGATGAAAGATAACCGCATCGAAATTCGAGGGTTTGGCTCATTTGTAAATCGAAAGTATGATTCTTATAAAGGAAGAAACCCGCGCACGGGCGAAGTGATTGCGGTAGATGAAAAAAAACTTCCCTTCTTTAAGGTCGGAAAAGAACTTAAAGAAGAGATTAACAATGGCCCAGAGGCTGGGCCTTCAAAGTAACTATTTTTTCAAAGAGCGACCACGAGCCGCCATTTTGTTTTGAATCCAAGACTTGTAGTGATCTGCTAAAGCTAAGTTACCTTCGTTCAAGCAATAGTCGGTGTCTTTGCGACCCGACACATAAGAATTCACACCAAGAATTTGATATTCACCGTCCATATAGACAAGACCGGGCCCACCAGAGTCTCCACTGCAAACGCCTTTTCCATAGGTTTGATCGATTCTGACTTCTTGAACATTATGGTCAATTTCAAAACGACCATCTTGAATTTCTGTTTTACGTAAAACCCCTGAAGATCTTTGAGTCATATTCACCGCGCCGTATCCATAAAGATACAAGTTTGAAGTGATTTGTCTTTGCGAATCAGCAATTTTATATATTGGGTAATGGCTTGGTAATTTTGAACTTAAAAAGACTAACGCCACATCTGATTTTACAGCACTCAAACTTCCGTTTTCGACCCCGCTGTAATTTTCATTTACCACGACCGCATCCGCGACGATACCTTGATTAAAACGATCAAAGCCCGCCTCACACACAGCAGAAGTTGTCGTGAAGGCCTTAGTTTTTGATGCAGTCGCCGTAATACAATGAGCGGCGGTCAACAGCACATCCGGAGCTATCGCAGCCGCAGTGCAAAGTTCGACACCCCCGCTCGAATCTTCAGAAAGCAACATGACAACCTTATTTGAATCGAGATCATATTGTCCGACTTTTTCCCCACCCACGATGCCTTCTAAGTTCGCCGCAGGAATACATGCACCTGCAGGATTTAACTTTGGCTTTTCACCAGAATCACTACTTGAATTACAAGCAGTCAATGAAAGCGATACAGATAACATCAACATTTTTGAATACATAGATTTCACAAATCCCCCGATTTGATTTTTATTTGCAAATGAATTTCCGAAAACTAATAGAAACTGACAAAAAGCGCGAGTTATTTCTTTTCGTTTGAATATTTCTCCTGTTGAAAATTTATACGATTTGAACAGAATACACGGAGGACAGCCCCTTCGAGGGAAAGTTCAAAAAAAGCTGGTAACACGCGATTTCTAAAAAATATTTTTTAACTTCTGAATCTTCTTCATATCCATCAAAGCCATAAACAGGCGCTCAAGGCCAACGGCTATGCCTGCTGACGGCGGCAATCCGTATTCAAGAGCTTGGAAAAACTTTTCATCTAATTCAATCGGCTTACGCCCCTCATTGACTTTTTTCTGAAGATCTTCATTTGATCGCAATCTTTGCGCAGCCGGATCATTGAGCTCATGAAAAGCATTCCCAAGCTCAAGACCCTTCCAATAAACTTCAAATCTTTCAGCCCAACCGTCAGCACCAATCCGCGCGAGTGCGGCTTGATACGAAGGATACTTTTCAACAAATACCAAGCGATCATTTGGCCACTGGTATTCAATTTTATCCATAAATATCAAATAAAAGTAATCATCAATTGAGGTCGCTGATTGCACATCTACATTTAATTTTTGCGCCAAAGCTTTTAGCTCTTCGACGGTTGTCGTCGGCCTGAAATCAAAATTGCAATACTGCTTAAACAGATCGGAAACCGTAAATGATAAAACCTCGATCGGTCTTGGCACCTTCAATGCATCGGCCATTTGCTCAATCAATTCGATCATGTCCATTTTAATTGGCGAGAAGGCCGAAAAAGATCGATACCATTCAAGCATGGTGAATTCTGGCTCGTGCTTTTCAGTTTTTTCACCGTTACGAAAAACCGGAGCGATTTCGAAAACCCGCTCAGCACCTTCAGCTAAAAGTTTTTTGATATTAAGCTCAGGCGAAGTCGGTAAAAAATATTTTCGCGATAAGCTGCCATTTTCAAATTGGGTTTCAAAGACTTCAAGGCTTGGTTCGGTACCTGGACAATCAACCAAGGTTGGAGTTTTCACTTCTTGAAAACGTTTTTCTTGAAAAAATTTGCGCACGTGAGTCAAAAATTCAAACCAAATTTTAATTTCAGGCCACTTTTCATCTCGCACTGGTCTCGTCGTCAAATTGGGGGCCAATAAGACAATCTGATTCGATGGCATAATTGCAACCAAATCGCCATCAACTAGAACATCTATACCTTTGGTTTCTAAATCGTCTTTGAATCGAGATTCAGAAAGAATTTGAACACCTAGTCGTTGTTGTTCGACGCGCCCCCATCTTAAGGCTCCGCGCGGCATTTCAGGATAGGTCTTCCAGCGATTTTGCAAATATTCATCTCTTGTTTTGCCCATCGGAAAAAGATGACTTATAAATATCGTCTATGCAAACAAAAGATTTAAGTTTTCAAGAGTTCAAAAAATATAAATCTGAAGCTGACTTTGTCGCTTTCAAAACAGTCACTGAAAAAAATCGCGACATTAGCGTGCGCAATGGCAAACC
>JACCDQ010110458.1_pt1 | contig 32807 bp, 27 predicted proteins | sample 7446031 | NCBI WGS metagenome assembly JACCDQ01 (sample SAMN15323442, study PRJNA562643) | freshwater metagenome | isolation source: river surface water | place: USA:Blue River Watershed | collected 2017-08-17 | reverse complement strand
TAAGTTGGTGAACAAAATCGCTGCTTAAGTCTTTATTATCAAGTACTTGGAAAACCTCGCATCATGCGGGGTTTTTTTGTTTATGCCTGTTACCTTCGGGCATGTATTCCTCTAAAATTTCTGCACTACGCGTGGATGAGCGTCCACGCGAGATATTAGCCTCCCAAGGGAAAGAGTTTCTCCGTATCGAGGAATTGCTTGCCCTTTTAATTGGTTCAGGTATTCCAAGTCTTTCTGCCATTGGGATAGCCCAGGAAATTCTTAAATCGATTGATTTCGACCTTAATCACTTAGGTCGATTTACGATGTTGGATTTTATGCAATTTCGAGGTATTGGTCGCGCTAGAGCCTCTATTTTAATCGCTGCGATGGAGTTGGGTCGTAGGCGAGCTTCATTTCTTTCTTCTGAAGAGGTTCCCTTTATCCGCAATTCAAAAGATGCATTTCAATTGTTTCGCCCCAAATTCATGGATTTGGGCCATGAAGAGTTTTGGGTTTTGCATTTGAATCGTGCAGCACGTTTAATCAAGATGGAGCGAATTAGTACAGGTGGAATTGCGGGTACGGTCGTTGATGTTAAAATGATCTTTAAATCTGCTATAGGCCAACAAGCCTCAACGTTGATTTTAGCACATAATCATCCATCTGGTCAGAAACAACCTAGTCAATCGGATCGAGAAATAACAAAGAAATTAAGTGAAGCGGGAAGGCTATTTGAAATTACAGTAGCTGATCATTTGATCATTGCTGCTGATACCTATGTAAGCTTCGCTGATGAGGGTTGGATGTAACAAAAAAAAGAGGCGTCTATTTGCCTCTTTCTTTGTAGATTTTTTGAAGTTTTGAACCCACGACAATTGAAATCGCGAACAAAATGATAAAAAATGCTGCTCCTGAATATCCCATAGTATTTTAATATTTATGCAAAAATAATCAATTTGTTTAAAGTAAGCCCTTTGTGCTAGGTAAAGAATTTAAATTTTTCACATCACGTTCTGCCGCCATTCGAATGGTTTTAGCGAAAGCTTTGAATATGGCTTCTATTTTATGATGTTCATTTTCGCCGGATGCTTGAATGTTTAAATTACATTTAGCTGCATCTGAGAAGGATTTGAAAAAATGTGAGAACATTTCTGTAGGCATTTCTCCAATCATTTCACGTTTAAATGTAGCATCCCAAACAAGCCAATTTCTTCCTGAGAAATCAATGGCCACTTGGGCTAAACATTCATCCATAGGTAACAGGAAACCATAACGATTAATGCCACGTTTATCGCCAAGTGCCAGCGCGAAAGCTTCGCCTAGCGCGATTCCTGTATCCTCAATGGTATGGTGCTCGTCAATATGCAAATCTCCTTGTACGTGCACCGATAAATCCACATTGGCGTGTTTGGCAATTTGATCAAGCATGTGGTCAAAAAAGCCCAGACCTGTTTGATTATTAGCTTTTCCTGAACCGTCTAAATTAAGTTCAATGGCTATTTTAGTCTCATGTGTATTACGTTCGTGTAGCACACGGCGCTCGGGTAACTTAAAGAACGTATAAATTTCATCCCAATGCGTACATTGCAAGGCAAGAGAATCTTTTAATTCATCCTTAATATCATTGTTTCCAATGTATATCGCTTTCGATCCTAGGTTTTTAGCTAATTGAATATCTGTTTCGCGATCACCCAAAACAAATGAATTTTCTAAGTCGTATGCCTCAGAAAAATAGCTTTGCAGCATACCGATTCCCGGTTTGCGTGTAGGTAGGTTGTCTTCCGAGAAACTACGGTCAATGTGAACTTGTGCAAATGTAATTCCTTCGCTTGCGAGGATGTCCAACATTTTATTATGTACAGGCCAAAAAGTATCTTCAGGAAATGAATTGGTTCCTAGTCCATCCTGATTGGTGACCATAACTAACTCAAAATCAAATTCATCATTGATTTTCTTTAGATTAGAAATGACATGAGGTAGAAATTCAAGTTTTTCAAAACTGTCAACTTGCTGGTCTACCACAGGTTCCACGATCAATGTTCCATCGCGATCGATAAATAAAACTTTTTTCATAGCACAAAGGTAAATGATTGTACTTATTTACGAGGATAAAAAATAAAAATAAGGTAATTTCGCATCTGAAATTAATCGTATGAGCCAATTGTTTAGTGTAATATCAGAGGAAGAAAAACTGCGAATCCAGAAACGGGTTGCGGTGATGTTGAATGAGAAAGAAGATAAAATCGCTGAATTATTCCCGGTTTGGGAGGCTATTATTTTGGGTGGTCTATTAAAATTAGTTCGTAATCGCATTCGTTTTAACGCCCTCTACAATTTCATCTTACAAAAACCTATTCCGGTCGTTTCTATCGAAGCATATTTGGGAGAATCGGGCACCAAATTTGATTTGGATGAAATAATGCGTTTTGGAGAGGGGATGATGAGTATTTTAATTCCTGATAAAAAGAGTGCCATCGCGATGTTGCTTTCTCGTGATTTAGGATGTAAAAGTTCATCTGTATTAAAAGGACTTACGCTGTTTTTTGGTTTATATGGTTATAAGTTGAAGCAAACAGATTATCCAGCTTTAAAAGATTGGAAGGCTTATAGTTCCTTCTTTTTGGCTATGAAATCTGATTTCAATGCCTTGTGTTCAGGTAAAGTGCAATATGCGATTTCAGACATTTTGTTGCTTTCGGATATCTTGAAGGTAGATCCAATGGTTGTTCTGGCTTATTCAGATGAATCAGAATCTCAAACAATAGCTTCAGTAGGAGTATTACAGCGAATTACGTTACCTATGATCCTGTCTTTATTGGGCGTCATCTTATTAGGTGGATTGGTGATTTGGTATACATCATTTCGTACGGTGGAAGATGAAGAAGGTCTAGTGGAAACGGAAGAAATTATTCCATTGGATAGTTTGAGTAAGTTAAATGATAGTTTGACACAGGCAGTGTTGGATTCGAATCGCTTAAAATCAGATTCATTAGTAACGTTGGTCTGGCCAGATGGTAAGCCATTTGATGTGGCAAAGACTTCTGTTATTGTTCCTGTTCATCAATATTTGACGGACTCCACGCAACTTGATGCCTCGGAATTTAGTGCTGCCGAATTGCAATTTGATGGTCAAAGCGACTTATTATTGTTGCCAAATGATCTTGTATTTAAACGGTTAGCGGAAGGCATGTCTAAATTCAAAGAAGTCCAAGTTAAATGGGTTGTGAATTCAGGAAAAGATGACCGCGCATCGTTGAAACGTGGATTTGTCTTGAAAAATAGATTAGTAGGTGAGGGGGTTTCTCCAGCACGTATTGAAGTAAAATCTGCTGATCCTGCCGTGTCGTTTTCAGGTAATGAGGCACAAGTATATTTGTTGCTTTCTAAGCGGCCTGTATTAAAATAGTGCAATTCATTTGCTTCCTGTTGTAAGTATGCGTACTTTTGTGACTTATTAGTACAAATGCATCCGCATAAATCGATTACAAGCAATTGTAAATCCCCTACCAGACTGATTAGAGGGCTATTAGGTTTAATTACGGATGTGTTAGGGCATCATAATTAAACATAAAAATCATGAGTGAAAAAATTCGCTTTGATAGTCTTCCTTTGTCGGAAGGTATCCAAGAAGCAGTAAAAGAAATGGGTTTTGAATTTGCTTCTCCCATTCAATCAGAAGCCATCCCATACGTTTTAGAAGGTCGTGATGTCATTGGGCAAGCACAAACAGGAACAGGTAAAACTGCCGCGTTTGGTATTCCAATGATCGAGCATATCGTTCCATTTGAAAAATTCGTACAAGCAATTATCTTGTGTCCTACACGTGAATTAGCAGTTCAAGTTTCTGAGGAAATGAAGAAGTTAGCCAAATTTACGAAGGGAGTTTGGGTTACAACGGTTTACGGTGGTGATTCAATTGATCGTCAAATTAAGTCGTTGAAGGCTGGTGCCAACATTGTTGTGGGTACCCCAGGTCGTGTGATTGACTTAATTGAGCGTCGTGCATTAAAGTTACAGCAAGCATCCATGATCGTTTTGGATGAGGCAGATGAAATGTTGGATATGGGATTCCGTGAGGATATTGAAAGTATCTTACAAGAAATGCCAAATGAACGTCAAACCGTTTTGTTTTCAGCTACGATGTCTAAGCCTATCATGGCATTGACAAGTCGTTATTTGACTGAGCCAAAATTAGTTAAGGTTGTTAAAAATGAAATCACGAACGTTAATATCGAGCAATTATACTTTGATGTGAAGGGGCGTGCGAAAATGGAGGTTACAACTCGTTTGATCGATTTCTACGCATTGAAACTAATGTTGATCTTCTGTAATCAGAAGAAACGTGTGGATGAAGTTGTGGAAGAATTGGTATCTCGTGGCTATGCAGCTGAAGGTTTGCATGGTGATTTACGTCAGAGCCAACGGACACAAGTAATGAACCGTTTCCGTAATGGAAATGTGTGTATTTTAGTGGCAACAGACGTTGCTGCTCGTGGATTGGACGTTGACAATGTGGATGCTGTTATTAATTATGACATTCCATTAGATGAAGAATATTATGTACACCGTATTGGTCGTACTGGTCGTGCTGGAAAATTCGGTAAGGCATTTACTTTGGTTGTAGGTTCTGAGCGCAATCGTTTGCGTGAAATCATGAATTACACGAAAGTAAAGATTGACAAAGGTGTTATCCCATCTTTCACGGATGTAGTAGGTATTAAAAAAGGCATGTTTATTGAGCGTGTGGCTGCTACTATCAACGAAGGAGGTCTTGAAGTATTTTCAGATTCATTAGAAAACTTACAGCATGCTGGTTTTTCTACGGAGCAAATTGTTGCTGCCTTAGTTAAAATGAACATGGGTATCCAAAAGAATGAATTTGGTGATGAAAATTTAGAAGGTGAATTTGAACGTCAATCACGTAAGTTTGGTCGTGAGGAGCGTGGCGGTGGTTTCCGTGATCGTGATTCCCGTGGTGGTGAGCGTCGTGGAGGTGGTCGTTTTGATCGTGATTCCCGTGGTGGTGGAGATCGTGGCGGTCGTTTTGAACGTGGTTCTGATCGTGATCGTGGTCCTCGTGGACCTCGCGTTGATCGTGAAGGAAAACCATACAAAACAGACGAAAACATGGTACGTATGTTCGTAAATATTGGCTTTAATGAGAAAATTTCTCCATCCAATATCGTTGGCGCTTTCGCAGGAGAAACAGGTATCCCAGGGAACGTGTTAGGTCAAATTCAAATTGAGAATAAACACACCTATGTAGATGTTCCTAAAGAATATGCAAACCAAGTGATCGATAAGATGGTTGGCGCACAAATAAAAGGCAAGCGTGTCTTAGTTGAAATCGCTAAGCCTGTTTAATCGTATTTTTTTTTTTTTTTGAGAGGGGCAATCGAAAGGTTGCTCCTTTTTTTATGACTTTTTAAGCCAAAAATGTTGTTTTGGGGCTGTTGGCTTCAAGCTTAAAATTCCCATTTCGAATAATTCAATCGAATGAATAACGCATGGATTTTGGTAAAGTCTTTGCCAAAGCGAATGTGTGTTATCATTTGTGTGTGGATTTAAACATATCACAACGTGATCAGGCTGACTAAATAAGGCTTCTATACCACTCATATCAGCTTCAGTGATTTTCGTTAAATCAATTAAATGTAACTGGCCTTCCTTGAGTTTTAAATGGGCTCCAATCCCATGTATTAATGCATGTTGCAGGTTGCTAGGTGACTGTTGGTAAATCACATCAATCACCTCCGTGTACAGTTTATACACAAACGGAGAATGCAATCCATGTGCTGTTTGTGCTTTCCAGTTAAATCGAAGTCGCTTGAACATTAATTTAAACTAAAGTTTGTGATTAATTCAAAGGGTGGCGTATGTACTTTAAATGTACTTTGATCATTTAAATTCAAAAATGTATAATACCCACTCATTTGCCCAATCGATGATATAATAGGACATGCCGACGTATAAGTGAATGATTCGCCAGGTTCAATAATTGGTTGCTGTCCTACAACCCCCAAGCCATTTACAAATTCAGGAGAATGACTGCCGTCAACGATCTTCCAGAATCGACTGACTAATTGTGCAGGTTGATTCCCAATGTTTTTGATTGTAATTTGGTAGGAGAAAAAGTGCTTGTAAGGCGCCTGCAATTCATAATCAGGCAAATGAGTAACTTTAACGTCTATATGAAATCCGTTTTCGATGGATTGAGGCATGTAAGAGATAATTTTATGGCTAATGCCAACTTAAATTTACGGGAATTAATACAAAATGACTGGAAAAATATCCTGAATTCTTGTTTTGATCAAGAATGGATGGGGCAGTTGGAAAGGCAGTTGGCGGATGAATATGAGAGCCAACAAGTATTTCCACCTATTTCCGATGTGTTTAGAGCCTTGCAATTAACTTCTTTTGAAGACGTCAAAGTCGTTATTTTAGGGCAAGACCCGTACCATGGCATAGGAGAGGCGCAAGGATTTAGTTTTTCTGTTCCTAACGGGATTAAAACACCACCGTCGCTTAGAAATATATTTAAAGAATTAGCTGCTGACCTTGGCGGTCAACGTACACAAACAGATTTGACGGATTGGGCTAATCAGGGTGTTTTATTATTGAATACCGTGTTAACTGTTCGGGCTAATCAGCCAGGATCACACGCGAAATTAGGCTGGCAAAAATTCACCTCCATGATCATTAATTCCTTGAATCAACGAGATAAACCAATTGTTTTTATGCTTTGGGGAAATTACGCCCAACAAGCAGGCAAGCAAATCGATGAAACAAAACATTTGGTCATACACTGTTCGCATCCCTCACCACTATCAGCCAATCGAGGTGGTTGGTTCGGAACAAAACCATTTTCTAGAGCGAATGATTTCTTAGGTAGTCCTATCCAATGGACTTAAATGCGCTTCAGCTGACTAGGGAAATACACAAATTGATTCGGGAATTCTAGTAAAAAGAACTCTGAAATAAGTGTTTCGATAGCTTCTTTGCGTCGTTCCTCGGTCGCTGGAATTAAGCATTGAATTGAAAATCCTTTTGAATCAGGCTCCTGATGTGAACTTATTTCGAATGCATGCGCTTGTTCGATAAAATCCCAAGCATTCAATTCAGGAATTATATGTTGCTTCAAAGCCTTGACTGCTTGAGCTTCAATGGCATTTTCTACAAAGATGGATATGTTAAATTGGATCATGGCTTGATTGTTTTTTGGGCTAAGGCATTGTACATAATTTCTGACAGGTGTAAACCTTCTTTATCAATGCCATCTTTGATTTGATGTCTACATGATGTACCATTACTCGCAATAATTGTACTGCTTTTTGTGGCTAGTAAGCGTGGGAATAAGACTAATTTGGCAATTTGTTGGGATAGGTCATAATGCTGTTTTTCATACCCAAACGAACCTGCCATACCGCAACAGCCGGTTGGTAATAATTCAACCTCATAATTTTCAGGAAAACTTAATACCTGTCGGGTGCTACTTAAACCTGCAATAGATTTTTGGTGGCAATGTCCATGCAAGACAATTTTTTGATTAACGGTCGTAAACGAATCTTTTGAAATCCGTTTAGCTTTAATTTCTTGTGCCAAAAATTCATCGATCAACAAACAATTCTCTTTGAGACTATTGGCTTCTGACCGAAGATCTTCATCAACTAAATTGGGGATTTCGTCTCGGAAACTCAGTAAGGCACTAGGCTCGATACCAATCAATGGTTTATTCTTGGTTACCAATGGGGCAAGTTTCTGGACGTTGATGTTGGCAAGTTTTTGGGCCACGGCCAGCATGCCTTTTGAAATATAACTGCGTCCACTGATGATTTGGGTAGGTATTTCAACGCCGTATCCCAATTCATTTAGGAGTAAAATGGTTTTTTTGCCAAGTTCCACCTCATTGTAATTTGTGAATTCATCAGCAAAAAGATACACTTGACCTTGTTTAAATTCAGTTTGATTGACCTGTTTGCTGTAGCGTTTAAACCATGTTTCTAGCGAGGTAAATTGCACTTCAGGAATACTGCGATTCCAAGAAAATCCCATCAAGGTTTTGATAATGATACTTGTTCCAGGGAATGAAACTAGCAAATTATATAATGGGGCAACATAACTAGCTAAAGCCTGTAATTTGGGAAAATGACCGATTAATTGGGTACGAATCGGTGTACCTTTTTGGAGGTAATGTTGCTGAAGCGTTTCTGCTTTTAACTTACTCATGTCCACTCCAGAAGGGCATTCTGTTTGGCAACCTTTACAAGAAAGACATAGGTCTAAAATCGATAATAGCTCCGGATTATTATAGGCCTGATCCCCATCAGATGTAATGATTTGACGCAGCATATTGGCTCGTGCGCGGGTGCTGTCTTTTTCATTTTGAGTGGCCATGAAACTAGGACACATGGTTCCTCCGGTGAGTGATGATTTCTTGCAATCTCCAGATCCCGAACATTTTTCTGCTAATGCCAAAGGGCCGTCTATTTCTCCATAGTGGAAATAGGTGGAAAGGTTCGTTGGCTCTACTTTTGGTCGAAAGGCTTCGTCCATGGGTGGTGTGTCAACGATCTTGCCTGGATTTAAGACATGGTGTGGGTCAAAAATTGCTTTAATCTCCTTAAACAATTGATATATTTCTGTCCCCATCATCGCAGGGATGAACTCGCCACGAAGGCGGCCATCGCCATGTTCTCCACTCAACGATCCTCGATATTTTTTCAGAATTTCAACTGTTTCTGCCAGTAGCGTTCGGAATAACTTTTTCCCTTCAGTCGTATGTATATCTATAAAAGGTTCAATGTGTAATTCGCCTGCACCTGCATGGGCATAATAAGCAGCTTGTATTTCGTACTTAGCTAATAGTGCTTGAATGTCTGCTACGTAATTAGGTAAATCTACCGGTGCCACAGCACAATCTTCAATGAGATTAACAGGTTGTTTTTTGCCAGGTAAATTTCGGATTAAGCCGAGCCCCGCTTTGCGAATGTCCCAACCTTTAGAAATATCCTGATTAAATAAAGTTGGGTAGGCGTAACCTAAATTGGCATTTTTCAATTTTTGAATCAGCTCGTCAACTTGAGATTTTAGTAATTTATCTGATTCAGCACGGAATTCAACCATTAAAATGGCTTCAGGTTTGCCTTCAATAAAGGCTCTGTCGTCCATGAAATTAGGATGATTTTCGGTAAATGAAAGGATGAAATTATCTACTAATTCCGAGGCGGTCGGTTGGCAGGCTAATGCTACAATATTCGCTTGAAGCGATTCTTGTAGCGTATGGCAATGAATACAGATTAAGGCTACGTGTTCACTGGGTTGATCCAGTAAGTTGATTTTCATACTGTGCACTACAGCGAGCGTGCCTTCGGATCCAGCTAATAATGCCGATAAATTAAATGGTTTGCCGGTTGGATTAAAGGGTTGCATGTCAACAAGTGCGTCGAGAGCATAGCCGGTATTTCTGCGTTTAATGGCAGGATTTGGAAATTTTTCTTGAATGAGTTGTTGGACCTCAGGATTGTTTAACATCCGGTGGATTTCACGATATATTTTCCCTTCTAGATTGTTTAGACCTGTTTTTTTATAGAATTCTTCGTTGGTAAGTGGATGTGTATGTATCTCAGATCCATCGGAAAGTATGGCGCGTGTTTCAATTAAATGATCGCGAACACATCCCCATACGATGGAATGTAGACCACATGAGTTATTTCCAAGCATACCACCTAGCAGTGCTCGGTTCGCAGTAGAAGTCTCAGGGCCAAAAAATAGACCAGAAGCTTCAATTTGCTTGTTTAGGTCATCACGTATGATGCCAGGTTCTATCCAAGCTGATTTCTCTTTTTTATTTAATTGGATAATTTTGGATAGGGCGGAGGATACCTCCATGACAATGCCTTCACCTACAACTTGTCCTGCTAAAGAGGTGCCGGCACCACGAGGAATGATGTTTGTTCGATGTTTTTCTGCGAATTGAATGAGTCTCTTAATGTCCTTGTAACTCGCGGGTTTCGCTACGGCGATTGGTTGAACCTCATAAACAGATGCATCGGTCGCATAAATTTTTCTAGCTAATTCGGATTGAAGGTTGTTTTTAAAAAATAATTCCCCTTCAAAATGAATGGCTAGATTTTCGGCATCGTGTTTACTCCAAGGCATGATTTACGCTATTGAATTTTAAATTTACGAAATCCAATCTTAATGCCATATGACCATTCAAAAGTTTATATTTTCTATTCATCCTTTCACATCAAGAACTTTCGCATTTAACTAGTAAATTCGATATCTATTTTAATTCTATGATCTTTCTACGTCAAGTTTTTGAGAGTTTGGTGTTTGCCTATCAAGCATTGCGCTCGAATTTATTACGTACAACCTTATCGCTGCTAGGTGTTAGTGTGGGTATATTCGCTATTGTGGCTGTTTTTACAGCGGTTGATTCTTTAAAAGGAAAGATTCGAAATGAAATTGATTCTTTTGCGGGTTCAGGAGTTATTTATGTAGGGAAATGGCCTTGGGTTATGTCAAATAATTATCCATGGTGGAAGTATTTGAATCGTCCGGAAATGAAGTATAAAGAATTTAAATACCTGAAGGAGCATTTGGAAAATGCGGAAGCGGTTGCGATTATGGATAATGGTAGGTCGGGAAATGTGAGTAGAGGTAGTAATAGTATAAACGCGAATTTGACAGGATCTTCATTTGAGTTCAACAAGATTTCTAGTATTCCTATTCATGAGGGTCGTTATTTTTTGCCAATTGAATCAGAAAATGGGTCTTACGTTTGTATTATTGGGGCTAAAATTAGCGAAATATTGTTTGAAGGTCGTTCTGCGGTCGGGGAAGTTATTAAAGTCAATGGTATTAAATTTGTTGTTATTGGAGTCATTGAAAAGAAAGGAGAGGATATGTTGAATTTTGGAGGTTCAACTGATGAGAAAGTTATCATTCCATATACTACTTATGCTACCGTTTTTCAAAATGATGATCCTTCAGCCGTTATTGCTATAAAAGCATTTAAAAATGATCTTGGTCAGGAGGTTTTGGAAGCAGAAGTATCAGGTATGATGCGAAGTTTACGTTCGATAAAACCCAAACAAGAAGATAATTTCTCAGTGAATCGACTCGATGGCTTAAATCAATTCTTTGATGGAATTTTTGCTGCATTGAATATAGCGGGTGCGCTAATAGCTGGATTTTCATTACTCGTAGGAGGGTTCGGTATTGCCAATATTATGTTTGTATCAGTTAAGGAGCGAACTAATATTATCGGTATCCAGAAATCACTTGGAGCGAAAAACTACTTTATTCTATTTCAATTTCTATTTGAGGCGGTATTTTTAAGTCTGATTGGTGGCTTAGTAGGTATTGGTCTCGTCGTCGCGATTACCTACATACCACAAGATGCATTACCACTGACTTTGACGCTAAGTAATATATTTAGTGGATTGATGATCTCGAGTTTTATAGGAATTTTATCTGGTATCATTCCTGCATGGGTCGCTGCTAAAATGGATCCAGTAATTGCGATAAGATCTAAATAAAAAAAGGCCACCCGATGAAGGTGGCCTTTTTTATTTATTTGAATTGGAATATTAGATAGACAAAGTCGCTAATACTGAATTCATATTACGAACCGCTTCAGCAGATTTGTTGAATGCAGCTTGTTCTTCTTCAGTTAACTTATAGTCTACGATTTTTTCCCATCCGTTTTTACCTAATACGACTGGAACACCTAAGCAAATATCTGATTGACCATATTCGCCTTCTAGTGATACGCAGCATGACATGATTTTTTTCTCATCACGCACGATTGCTTCCACTAATGCAGCACCAGCAGCACCTGGAGCGTACCAAGCTGAAGTTCCTAACAAACCAGTTAAGGTTGCACCACCTACCATGGTGTCAGCAGCTACTTTATCTAACGTGTCAGCATCCAAAAATTGGCTAACTGGAACACCATTGTAAGTTGCTAAACGTTTTAATGGAATCATGGTAGTATCTCCGTGACCACCGATAACTGTACCGTGGATATCGTTGATAGATACATCCATCGCTTTGGCTAAATAGCATTTAAAACGCGCTGAATCCAATGTGCCACCCATACCGATGATGCGATGCTTGTCTAATCCAGCAACTGATTTTGCTAAATAAGTCATCGTATCCATTGGGTTAGAAATGATAACAATGATAGGGTTTTTAGAGAATTTTAAAATGTTTTCAACAACACTTTTTACGATACCCGCGTTAACACCAATTAATTCTTCGCGTGTCATACCTGGTTTACGTGGCAAACCTGAAGTAATAACAACTACATCTGAATTAGCTGTTTTTGAGTAATCATTGGTTGAGCCAACAAGCTTTGTGTCAAAACCTAACAAAGAGGCAGTTTGAAACATATCAAGTGTTTTGCCTTCAGCAATACCTTCTTTGATATCTAATAATACTAATTCATCTGCTAATTCTTTTCTAGCGATGTTGTCAGCGCAAGTTGCCCCTACGGCACCAGCTCCTACTACGGTGATTTTCATTGTGTTTATATTTAGGAAAGATTGATTCAAAAACAGCGCAAAAATAAGACATAATCGCCAATTATGGAATGTATTTTTAAAATGAATCGAATTAAGGATAAGTCCGCTTCGTATTTAGGTTGATTTTAGTATATTTAAGGATTAAATAAAGATTATGTCTAAGCAATCCAATTTTATTGACCGTATTGTCTCTTCCCCCTTCTTTGAAAAAGCATTGGATAAAGCTGAATCAGTCATGGCTCAGGATAAAATGGGTTTGCTGCGGATAGTCCAACAATCACTTAAGAAAGTAAGTGAATTAGCGGCTCAAAGTAATTTGACTGTCGTGCGTTTGTTAAATCATTATGTGTTGTTATTTAGTGAAATGATTAAAGCGTATGTGCAGGGTCGATACAAGAAATTGCCGGCTGTAACGTTAGTTAAAATAGTTGCCGTTTTATTTTATTTTGTTTCCCCTTTTGATTTTATCCCAGATGTACTTCCATTGATTGGATTTACGGATGATTTAGCTCTCGTTTTATGGGTCGGAAAATCGATTAAAAAGGAGTTAGATGAATTTGAAAAACATGTGAATGTTTGAGCCTTAATGAAGGATTTTTAATGACTATTGAATATATTTACAAAATTAAAAAATTGACAAAATGAACATCTCAAGTATATTATTGTTTTTGAATGGTTTAGGTGGTGGTGAATTATTACTAATCGGTCTAGCCATCCTTTTGTTTTTCGGAGGTAAAAAATTACCTGAATTAATGCGTGGACTTGGAAAAGGTATTCGCGAATTCCAAGATGCTAAGAACGAAGTAAAAGATCAAATCAATAAAGAACTAGACGAAACGAAAAAGTAATCTTTCGATTTTAGTTTTAAAATGCATAGTTGGTGTTTACGCCAACTATGCTTTTGTGTTTTAATGAATCCCCTTTTTTAATGACTCAATTGCCCCTCCCATACTCGGAAATTCGTAGGCAGTTATACGCAGGCGAGCAATCGTGCGTTGGCTTAGTTCAAAAACATTTAGCGCAAATAGATGCTCATAATGTTGAATTGAACGCCTTTTTAGCTGTTTATCGAGTAGAGGCTTTGGCGCGTGCTAAGGCGATCGATGAAAAATTGGTTGCTGGAGAGGCCGGCCCGCTAGCCGGATTAGTAGTGGGGATTAAAGATTTGCTTTGCTACGAATCACATGGTTCACAAGCAGGTAGTCAAATTCTAAATGGGTTTGAGTCTACATTTTCAGCAACCGCAGTTCAACGATTATTGGATGCGGATGCAATTATTATTGGTCGACAAAATTGCGATGAGTTTGGGATGGGTTCGACGAATGAGAATTCATCATTTGGCCCCGTGTTAAATTTTGCAAATACGAAGCATGTGGCGGGTGGTAGTTCTGGAGGCTCAGCCGTAGCGGTTCAAGCGGGCATGTGCCAAGTTTCTTTAGGTACGGATACCGGTGGATCTATTCGCATGCCAGCCGCTTTTTGTGGTATTATGGGGTTGAAACCAACTTATGGTCGAGTTTCCCGTTGGGGCTTAATTGCCTATGCTTCTTCATTTGATTCCATTGGTCCCATGGCTCATCATGTAGAGGATTTAGCTTTGGTTTTAGATTGTATTGAAGGGCAAGATGGATATGATAGTACGTTGACCGATGCTCCATCCACAGCATATCAACCGAAAAATAGAGTTGCCTACATCAAAGAAATTGTGGAACACCCAAGTCTTCAATCCGAGATTCGTGATGCCTTCTTTGATCGTGTAGAACAATTGAAAAGTGTTGGTATTGAAGTGGTTAGTGTAGATTTTTCCTATATCGATCAAATGTTGCCAACTTATTATGTGTTGACAACAGCTGAGGCTAGTTCCAATTTAGCTCGTTTCGATGGGGTGAAATTTGGTCACCGGACGGGAAATCCTCACGACTTGATGGATATGTACAAAAAGACACGTGAAGAGGCTTTTGGTGAGGAAGTAAAACGTCGTATTATGTTAGGTACGTTTGTGTTGAGTGCGGATTATTATGACGCATATTATACGAAAGCACAACAAGTACGCCGATTGATTCAAGAGCGGACGTTGGCTATTTTAGCTGATGCCGATTATATTATTTCACCTACTACTTCTTCGACAGCCTATCGTATCGGAGAGAAAACCTTGGATCCATTGCAGATGTATTTAGGTGACTTATTTACCGTGCAGGCCAATGTTACAGGTTTACCCGCTTTATCTATCCCAATGGGAGAAGATTCGAATGGATTACCCATGGGTTTTCAAATGATGGGACGGCCATTTGATGAATCAGGATTATTGAATTTGGCTAAAACAATAGAAAGTAAATGATGCGTGTAGGTTTAGTCGTTTTATTTTGTCTGTTGACTCTGCGTATTTCTGCGCAGATAACAGCGTCTACGCCTAATCCAACCGAAGCACCTACTGCTAAATCATCCTATTTTCCTGCGGATGAGCTTAATTTTGTCGATTCACTCGCAAACGTAGAACAAGGATTGCCTACTGCGCTCATGATTGATCCGCAAATTGTGCAAAAGCGTTTGGCGGGTTTACAGCAACGAATTCCTTTAAATTATAATCTTCAAACGCATCAGTTTGTTGAATATTTTGCCTTTAAAAAGGCGGAATTTACCCAACGGATGTTAGAGAAACGGGATACCTATTTCCCGATCTATGAGAAATATCTAAAGCAATACAACCTTCCTGAAGAGTTAAAATATTTGTCATTGATTGAATCCGGTTTGGAGCCCAAAGCACTTTCAAATAAAGGGGCAGGTGGTTTATGGCAATTTATGCCTTACACGGCGCGAGGTGATTTTGGTATGCGGGTAGATTCATTCGTGGATGAACGTTTCGATGTAGAGAAGGCAACCGAAGCAGCTTGTAAGTATTTAGGCCAATTATATCGCATTTTTGGGGATTGGCATTTAGCATTAGCAGCGTATAATACGGGTCCAGGTAATGTCAAGCGGGCAATAAGGAAATGTGGGAAGAGTGATTTTTGGGGTATTTACAATTGTTTACCTAAGCAGACACGCGCATATGTGCCGCAATTTATCGCCATGAATTACATGATGAATTACAATTGGGATCATGCGATACATGCGGAAAAATATCATCAGGTTATTCCTTCAGATACGGTACACGTCAAAGGATATTTGAATTTGGCTTTAATGAATCGTTTAGCTACGATCTCTAATGACACGTTTAGGGTCTTAAATCCACATGTATTATCAGCTATTTTACCGGCAGATGTTCGTAAAATTATCTTGCGAATTCCTAAAGATAAGTTGGCCTATTTCCAAGCCAATCGTTCAGCCATCCTTGATTCAGCTAGTTACGTAGGGGTTAAAGATAGTTTAGCAGTTCAGTATGTAGATCGTTTAGTTAAAAAAACGATAAAGGTGAAGCGAGGTCAAGACATTTATGATATAGCTCGGATTACAGATGTTTCTGTTTTTGAATTAAAACGTCTAAATCATTTACGATCTAATCGTCTCAAGAAAGGAAAGCGAATTGTTTATTATACCCGAGTTCGTGAAAAAGTGAATTTGGCAGTAGGAGGGATTTCAGCTGAAGTAGATTCAGTTAAGGTGGTGGAGCGTAAGCCAACGGGTAAAAAACATATCAAATATTACAAAGTTCGGTCTGGAGATACCTTGTCTGAAATTGCAGATCGACACCATGGATTGAGTGTTGAGAAAATAAGAAAGTTAAACCATTTGCGTTCTAAGGTGATTTTACGCCCGGGAATGCGCTTAAGAATTTCCTAATATGATTGCTTATTTAAAAGGTAAACTGGCGCACAAAGACCGGACTCATGTAATCATCGATGTTCAGGGCGTAGGTTATGAGGTTAAAATTTCACTTCAAACGTATGATGCGTTAGCTGATGGCAATGAGCATTGCCACTTATTTACGCATTTACAAATCAAAGAGGATTCACATACGTTGGTTGGTTTTCATACCATGGATGAGAAATACCTGTTTTTGGATTTGATCAGTGTTTCTGGAATTGGTTTGAGTACGGCCTTAGTGATGTTGTCTTCTTTTTCTTCGGGAGAAATTCGTTCGGCCATTATGAATGAAAACATTGGTTTAATTCAGTCAATTAAGGGAATTGGATCGAAAACGGCCCAACGGGTTATTCTAGAATTGAAGGATAAGTGCAAGAAAGACACCTTGTTTGTTGAAGCCGGAGCTGCTTCGCATGATAAGAGTTTTGGTGTCAAGCATGAGGCATTAGCAGCTTTAGTGACTTTGGGATTACCACGTGTGGCTGCTGAGAAAAGTTTGGATCAGCTATTAAAAGCGAATCCAGATGCTACGATTGAGCAATTAATTAAGCTTGCTTTACGTTAATCGTTTTTAAATAGATTCGTGCAAATTAGTCAAAGACAACATTGGATTTCCCAAGCCCAGCAATTCCTGGTGGTGATAAGTCTATGTTTTTCTTTCAACCTATTCGCTCAAGAATTAACCTTAGATTCGACTAAAATTTTAGAAAAAAGTGGCAGAAAGCCGCGTTATCAACTCAAAAAGGCACCTTTTTCGAGTCTGAGTACCTCCAAGAAAACTTCTCCGTTTTCAATTTATTCCGTTAAAGGAGCTAAGACTTCGACCGTCATCTCAAATGGTCAGGTCGTTCAAAAAGAACAAGTAGGAAATTTGTCCGTCAATCCTTCGCGTACCTTCTCGTTGGAGAATTATTATCAAAGGCAAAACTCTCAGGTAAATCGTAGTTTTTGGAACGAGTATGCCAAAGGCATTGATGGCAATAATTCCATTCAAAGTCGTGGACTATTTCCTAAAATAGAATTGCCACCTTCGATCGATCGAATCTTTGGGGGATCTGAAATTTACTTTAAACCCAACGGGAGTTTATTGCTGGACATTGGCTATATGGGTCAATTCGTGGATAATCCATCCATTCCAGTTCAATTACGTTATGTGGGTAATTTGTTCTTTAATGAACAAGCGCAAATCAACTTTCAAGGAAAGATTGGCGATAAGTTGAATTTGAATACCAACTTCGACACGAAAGCCAGTTTCAATTTCCAGAATCAGCTAAAGTTGAATTGGAAGACGCAAGAGGAGGATATTTTACAAAATATTGAAGCGGGAAATACGTCTTGGACACTTAATTCACAATTGATCCCTGGAGTTCAGAATCTATTTGGTTTAAAGACGTTAATGCGATTTGGGAATCTAGATGTGACGGTAGTAGCTGCTCAACAGCGTTCGAAACAAGATTGTATTACGCTAAAAGGAGGTACGCAGGGTCGCTCGTTTGAAATTAGGGCTGACCAATATGATGAAAACCGACATTTCTTTTTGTCGACCTATTTTCGCAATAACTACGAACGCGCCTTGCGTAATATGCCTGTCATTACAAGTGGCGTAACGATTACGCGGGTGGAGGTTTATGTGACGAACCGGACGCAGAGTACGGAAACGTTACGGAATTTGGTTGCCTTGAGTGATTTGGCAGAGCCTAAACCCTATAATTCACGTGTTCAAGTGAATGCTGGTTCTACGTATGTCGATAATTCCTCGAATACCTTATTTCAAAAATTGACTAATGATGCGCAGATTCGTCGGCCTGATCAAGCTTCCTTTGAATTGGAATCGAGTTATGGATTTACCCGAGGGACCGATTTTGATATGCTTAAAGGTGCTAAACGCTTGAATGAGCGTGAATTCAAATTTAATCCTCAGTTGGGTTATATTTCCTTAGTGGCTCCGTTACGTAACGATGAGGTTTTGGCCGTTGCTTATGAATATACGTTGAATGGGCGACGGTATAAAGTAGGGGAGCTGACGGAAGATTATCAAATGCGACAGGATAATGAGGTATTGATTTTGAAAATGTTAAAATCATCTACCGTTCGTAATCACTTGGAGCATCCCATGTGGGATTTGATGATGAAGAATATTTACACGTTAAATACGAGCGCATTATCCAAACAGAATTTTCAGTTGCGAATTGTATATAAAGATGACGCATCAGGAATTGATAACTCTAATATCATTGAAGGGGGAGCTCAAATTAAGGATACCCCTTATGTCAAATTGCTGGGTTTAGATAAGTTGAATTTTGCAGGTGATCCACAACCTGATGGAAATTTTGATTACGTAGAAGACATTACGATTGATTCCAAAAATGGTCGGATTGTGTTCCCTGTACTGGAGCCATTTGGTTCGAGTTTAGCGGACAAATTAAAGTCGGAGCCAGGTTTATTAGACAAATATATTTTTACGGATCTGTACAAAAAAACACTCACGGATGCTCAGCAATTAGCAACCAAGAATAAATTCTTCCTAAAAGGTTCATTTCAGGCAGGAGCTGGTGGGGACATTAATTTGCCATTTGGGGTTGAGCCTAAGTCGGTAACGGTTTCTGCCGGTGGACAATTACTGAGTCCGGGTTCTGATTTCATTGTGGAAGGGCAATCTGGAAAGGTTAAAATCATCAATGAGGGCGTGTTTAATTCAGGCCGAGAATTGAAGGTTTGTTATGAGAAACCAGATTTGTTTACGAATCAAGTTCGTACGTTACTAGGAACTCGTTTAGACTATAATTTGGGTCAGGATATTCACTTGGGAGCTACGGTTCAAAGCATGAGTGAAACACCTCCCGCTTTTTTACGTCGGGTTGCCATCGGAAATGAACCGGTAAATAATACGTTGTTGGGTGTTGATGTCTCTCTTTTGAAGAAATCAAATGGACTAACGCGCATGTTAGATGCCTTGCCATTTGTTTCAACCAAGGAAACGTCTGTAATTGACTTTCAAGGGGAGGCGGCCAAATTAATTCCTAATGTGAATGATCGCGTTCAAGGAAATGCATTTATTGATGATTTTGAATCAGCGCGTGTGGTATATTCGATGAGTAGTCAACCTACCATGTGGAAACCGGGTGCGGTACCTGTGGATTTTGCGGCTGGTACGAATCCACGTGATTTGGCGTCCAACTTCAAGCGTGCTAAGATTTCAGCCTATACGGTGGATGCCAGTTTGTATGGTCAAGGAGGTTTTGCACTCGATGTGCCAGGCTTAGATGCCGCAGAAATCAATGCGTATGCTTATGAGCGTGTCGTTACGCCCAAGGGTCTTTTTCCTAATAAGGATTTTGCCAATAACATTACGAATTTGCCTATCGGTGTCTTAGATGTGGCTTATTTTCCATCTGAACGCGGTATTTATAACTTCAATCCTAATTTATCGGCAGATGGTTTACTCATAAATCCAAAGTCAAATTTTGGTACGATAACACGAGCGATTACCGCTGATACAGATTTTGATAATGCGAACGTGGAGCAAATCGAATTCTGGTTAATGAACCCTTTCGTGGAAGGTGAAACCGGAAAAATTCGTGACGGAATCTTCAATAAGAATAATACGAAGGGTGGAAAACTAGTATTTCATTTAGGGGATGTTTCAGAGGATTTTGTGCCGGATGGGTATTCCAACTTTGAAAATGGGATTCCAGCAGGGGAGAAGATTGTTGATGCAGTGAAGGGAAATGTAGAGAAAACAAATTATGGTATTGCGCCTAAACGTCAGTTTGTTATTAATGCGTTTGACAATCAAGGTGGTCGGGCCCAACAAGACATTGGATTAGATGGCTTGCCGAATGTGACAACAGAAGCGAGTAATCTTTCTGAGACAACCTATTTCAGCAATTATTTGAATCAGACACGGACAAAAGTGACTAATAGTGCTGCGCTAGCTGCGATTCAAAAAGACCCTGCTGGGGACGATTTTGTGCATTATTTGAGTGACACCTATCAATCAACTCCTAGTATCATTCAGCGCTATAAGCAATACATGGGCTTGGAAAATAACTCGCCGAATACGGATAATCCAACCAACGCGACGATTACAGAAGCGAATAGTATGATGCCTGATCGGGAGGATTTGAATAATGATAATACCATCAACGAAGTTGAGTCATATTTCGAATATCAAGTTGATTTGAAAAAGGGGATGCAAGTTGGCCAAAACTTTATCGTTGATAAAATCACTGAAGGTGGAGTCGATTGGTATTTATTCCGCATTCCGATTAAAGATAAGAACAGTTATAAAGCTGTTAATGGTATTACTGGATTTAAGTCAATCCGTTTCTTCCGGATGATGTTAAAGGAATTTGAGGAACCGGTGGTGCTTCGTTTTGCGCAATTGCAGTTATCTGGATATTCGTATCGCAAGTTTGTGGGTCAATTAGATCAAAAAAATGGACAGGATATTCCGGAAACACCGGGTACACAATTGCGTGTAACGAGTGTAAATATCGAAGAAAATGGCCCTGCTTCTAAAGGCGCTAATACCATTCCGTATGTTGTTCCTCCTGGATTTGTACGTGATCAAGATGTGACAACGATTAATAATGCTCGTTTGAATGAGCAGTCGATGAGTTTATGTGTGGATAATTTACGTCCGGGTGATGCTCGTGGCGTCTTTAAAAATACCATGTTCGACTTTATTAATTATAAGCGTTTACGCATGTTTGTGTCTATGCAAAGTCAGGATGCGAATGTTGGCAATGTTGCTGCCTTTATGCGAATTGGTACAGATTTGACGGACAATTACTATGAGGTTGAGAATGCCGGTTTGATTCAAACACAAAAGGGACAAAGTTTGGACTTAGAGATATGGCCTGCAGAAAATGAATTTGATGTTGAATTTGACTTATTAAAACAAGTGAAGATTGAGCGTGACCGTCAGGGTAAGTCCTTAGACAAACGTTTTAGTCTTATTATGACTAGTTCAACGGGTAAGAAATATAAGATTACGGTGATGGGTCGGCCAGATCAAAGTGCCAGTATGACGCTCATGATTGGGGTTAGAAATCCGATTGAAAATAGTCAAAATAAATCATTCTGTGTTTGGGTGAACGAATTACGAGCTTCTGGATTTGATCAAACATCAGGTTCGGCTGCCTTAGGCAAGATGGCTATCAAACTAGCTGATTTAGGTCAAGTGACCTTTAATGGTGCGTTTAAGAATTATGGTTTTGGAGGAGTTCAATCTAAAATATCCGAGCGTTCACGCGATAATATGCTTGAATATGGCATTACCGCGAATTTGAATCTGGAGAAATTCTTGCCAGCTAAATGGGGCTTCCGCATTCCATTCTTTGTAACCTATGATAATCGGGCGATTTCACCCCAATTTGATCCATTAGATCCTGATGTGTTTTTGTCCGACAAAGCTGCTGGGGAAGATTATATGCGCATGGTGGAAGATCGTTCAAGCCGACAAGGCTTCAACTTTACCAATGTGCGAAAGGTTAGGTCTGCGTTAGCTAAACATGCTTATTTATGGGATTTCTCTAACTTCTCATTCTCGTATGCTCACTCTGAAATGCTACGTTCTAGTACGCTTATTGATAATTACCGTCAGCTAAGTCAGCGGGGAAGTATTCAATATGCGTATTCCGCTAATTCTATTTTCTGGGAGCCTTTTGGGAAGACCAACTGGAATTCACAATGGATCAGTTTATTAAAGGATTTTAATATTAATCTGATTCCGTCATCCATTGCGGTGCGCGCAGAAATGGATCGTTCGTTTGTCAAGACACAAATACGAAATTCAGATTTCTCAACGCTTGGTGTGAGTCCTTTATTTGAAAAATACTGGTTTTTCAACCGACAGTACGCAGTGAACTGGAATTTGACGAAGAGTATGGTTTTGAATTATAACACGCGGGTCAATTCCATTATTGATGAACCGATAGGGGATATTGTAGCTCCTGGTTACGACGAATACGTAACGAATAATATTAAGGCCATGGGGCGTGCGAAGGAATTTGATCAGCAGGCTGGTATGATTTGGCGTTTGCCTTTGCAAAAATTGCCATTGACCGACTGGATGAATGCAGATTATACGCATCGCGTGGGCTATAATTACTATGCGAATTCATTAAATATTAGTGATGATGATGGGATAGCCTTTGGAAATATCATCAAAAACACGCGGGAACGAGGAATTTCTGGTAAGGTTGATTTTGTGTCATTATATAATCGCATTCGCGCTTTGCGCTGGGCGAATACCCCTAGTAATGATTCTAAAAACGTAGCTCGAAATCCGGGTGACGATGAAGATATTTACATTGCACCTAAAAATGCATTGCGATCTATTACGCGATTACTATTGACCCTACGTGGAATTCAGGTTAATTATTCGATTAATGAGTCAACTACGCTTCCAGGCTTTTTGCCGTCTCCAGGCAGATTTGGGATGAATGGTAATTTTGGAGCACCTGGATTTGATTTTATCAGTGGGGGACAAAGCGATGGTATTCGATTTAAAGCAGCAGAAAATGGTTGGTTATCGAAGAGTACCTATCAAAACATTCCGTTTACGCAGTTGCGCAATCAACGGTTTACCTACACAACGCAACTGGAGCCTACCAAAGATTTCCGTGTAACAGTAGATGGTAATTATACCAAAGGCGACAATTATCAAGAATTTTACCGGCCTGCCGTTTTGGGTGGACCATTCAAGAGTGAAAGTCCATTACGCTCAGGAAATTATTCAATGTCATTCCTCTCATTCGTAACGGCATTTAAAAATCCGGAAGGTGTGTTTGAATCGTTTAGAACTAACCGACAAGTAATCCTAGAACGTTTAAATCGAGCTAATTTTGGGGAAGGTGGCGCATATAATAAGAATTCACAGGATGTGCTGATTCCTGCTTTCTTTGCGGCCTATTCAGGCGTACCAGCAGATAAGGTTAAGTTTTCTCCTTTCTACAATTTGCCATTGCCAAACTGGAAAGTGGATTATAATGGATTGAACTTGCTTCCATGGATTACCAAGAAGTTTAGCTCATTTACCATTACGCACATGTATTCGAGTACCTATAGTGTAGGTAATTTTGTTTCATCATTAGAATACGGTCAGTTCGAAAATGACTATCGTAATTTGACATTGAACAGTTTATTATATCCGTTGTCATCTCGTTTCGATCCAGTTACCAAGAATTTAATTCCTGTTTACGTGATGAGTACGATTTCATTTACGGAAAGATTCTCCCCATTGATTGGAGTCAATGCGATTACGAAGAGTCGAGTTACATTACGATTGGAATATAATCAAGATCGAAATGTAGGTTTGAATTTAGCGAATTCCCAGGTAGCTGAATTGTCAAATAAAGATTTAACATTCTCGGTTGGATTTACGCGGGCCAACATGCTAATTCCATTTAAGATCAACGGTCGTGCCGTTCGACTTCCCAATGACCTCCGCTTCAATATGAATTTAACGATTCGAGATACGCGTACCTTACAGCGAAAATTAGATGCAGAAACGATTGTGACGCAAGGATTTATTAATTTCCAATTCCGCCCCCAATTAAGTTACGCTGTAAGTGACAAATTATCAGTTACTGCATATTTTGATAAGATGATGAATAACCCCTTGGTTTCTAATTCGTTTTACCGATCTACAGTCGCTGGAGGTTTCCAAATTAGATATAGTTTAAGTGAATAATTAGAAAAAACTATTGCAATCAAGCGCGATTTTCGTGACCTTTGCAAGCAAAAAAATAGTAGATATGAATTTCCCATCAGAATTAAAGTACACACAAGAACACGAGTGGATTAAAGTAGAAGGAGATGTAGCGATCGTCGGCATTACCGATTTCGCACAAAGTGAATTGGGAGATATCGTTTTCGTTGAAGTTGAATCAGTAGGTAAGTCAGTTGCCAAAGATGCTGTATTCGGTTCAGTGGAAGCTGTTAAAACGGTTTCAGATTTATTTTCACCCGTTGCTGGTGAGGTAGTTGAGTTTAACACGGCGCTGAACAACAGTCCAGAATTAGTTAACTCAGACCCATACGGCGAAGGTTGGATTATTAAAATTAAACCAAGTGATTTAGGTGACTTAGATTCCTTAATGGACGTAGCAACCTATCAAGCATTTGTAGCACATTGATTTTTAAAACCCTGATATTCAGGGTTTTTTTTTAGAATAGAAATAACATGCGGATATTAATTAAGCAAGTTACCATTCAAGACAGCCGGTCCGAGTTCTATGGCAAGCGCATAGATTTGTTGGCACAAGACGGTCAATGGATCGAAATAGCTCCTAGCATTTCAGCGAAGGCAGATTTGGTGATTGAAGAAGCAAACGCTTCTTGGTCGCCATCGGTTGTCGATTTACGTGTTCATCATACCTTACCCGGTGGCGAGTTTCGTGAAGATTGGTCTAGTTTACAAGCAGCAGCCTTAAAAGGAGGTGTGTTGGATATGTTGTTATTGCCAACGGGCGAGCCTGTCGCTCAAACGGCTGAATCGATTCAGTTTATTATTCAAAAAGGTTTTCATGCTATGGCACCTTTAACGGTGGATAATAAAGGGGAGAATTTTGCAGAGTTGTTGGATTTACATCAAGCAGGTGCTAACTGGTTCGGTCACGGAGCTGGTTCCTTACAGCATGTGGATTTGATGGGTAAGTGTTTGCAATATTTACAAACCTTGCCTGTAACTGTCGTATCTCGACCAGATACGGCCTCATTGTCCCTATATGGTCAGATTCACGAGGGACTACAATCGACATTGCAAGGATTGAAAGGTATCCCTGTGTTAGCGGAGACACTAAGTATTAAAAGAGATTTAGACCTACTTCGTTATGTTCGGGCTAATGCCTTTGGTCAGGAATCTAAATCATTTAGATTACACTTTGCATGCCTATCTTCTGCTGAATCAGTTGAATTGATTCGCGCGGCAAAAGTGGAAGGCTTACCTGTTACGGCAGATGTCGCGGTACATCAATTGATATTTACGGAATCTGCGGTTGCCGATTTTGATACCCATATGAAGGTATTCCCGCCATTTAGAACGGAATCCGATCGTGAGGCATTGTGGGAAGGTTTAAAAACGGGCGTGATTGATGTGGTTGTATCAGATCATCACCCGATTGAATTTGAGTCCAAAGCAGTTGAATTTGATCATGCCTCATTTGGGACAATCGGCTTAGAAACGTTGTTTGTGGCATTTATGCAAGCCGCAAATGCGCGGAATCTGAAGCAAGCAACTGATTTGATTACGTTAAAGCCTGCTCAATTATTGGGAGTTCAATTACCCGAGTTAAAGGTAGGTGCGGCTTGTAAAGGATTCGTTTATGTGGAAGCTCCACAAGCACCTTATGCTGAAGCGATGATCAAGAGTAAGTCTAAGAATAGCTGTTTCTTGGGACATAGCTTTGCGCATCAAATCCGCTTTGTTTTGCAAGGTGAATCGTTGACCAAAAACTAAGATGAAAGATTTTGTAGCCCAATTGCCACGGTTGGCCTTAATTTCATTATTGACCTTTCTGTCTTTAGTGGCATATTGTTATTTTTTTCAAGCGAATGGCATTATCCCTTTGGGCGGAAAGAAGGCACCTAATTATGTATTAATTTTAATAGGTCAGGTGATATTGGCGAAATTGTTTGTGGGTAAAAACCGCGGCAGTTCCGTTCATTTCTTGCAATTATTTGGCTTTCAGTATGTATATGTGTTAGTTACAGCCTTGCTTTCAGCGATTACTTTATATTATTTTTACTCAAGCCCTACGGGTATCTCGTGGTTGCAGGAATATGTGGCAGGGAGTTTACAAGAACTTGTTCAGTATCAAAAAGCGATTGTCGCTCAGGAAGGTGTTTCCTATTACACGCAATTGAAGGAGGGTATCCGTGGAATCGATGCTGCGAGTATTGCAAAAGATGATTTAAGCCAAAAAATGGCCTTAGCCTTTTTACCTAATTTATTAATCTCCTTATATTTTAAACAATAACAAAATGGATAATCAAAAGTCTTCCCCTAGTTTAATCATGTTGAAATGGGGTGCAATTGGAGGATTGTTAAGTTTTATTTTTACACTAATTACGAAGTACACGGGTTTAGAGGAAGATTTTTCTGAAACCTTAGGTTGGGTTTCTACGATTGTTACCTTAATTATCAACGTAAGTATTTTAGTACTGGCTTTACGTGAGGTGCGTGAAGAGAATGATGGTTTTATGAGTTATGGCCAGGGATTAGGATCTTCGGCTCTATTGGGTGCCATTTGGGGAGTTATCGCTGGCGCGTTCAATTATATTTATTTGCAATTTATTGATCAAGGCGTTGTACAAAAACAATTGGATTTAGCGCGTCAAAAATTGGAGGATCAAGGTTTGACCAACAGCCAAATTGAAGATGCTGAAAAAATCACGAAGATGATGATGGGACCCGGTGTTCAGTTTGTCATTATTGTGATCGTGACGATTGTATTTATGTTTATACTTGGATTGATAGTTTCAGGCGTTTTAAAACGTGAAAAATCAGTTTTCGACGAGTAATTATGTGGGCCATTATCCAAAAAGAATTCAAGGCATTTTTTAGTTCGTTCATCGGTTTAGGCGTGATGGTGGCTTTTTATGTCCTTTTGAGTCTTTATGTTTGGTATCTAAATGGCAATATTTTAGAATTTGGTTTTGCGGAGTTAACCGTATTTTTTGATTTGAATCCTTGGTTCTTTTTATTCTTTATTCCGGCATTGGCCATGCGTACGTTTGCGGAAGAGTTTGAATTAAAGACCTTTGATCTATTGCGGAGCTTACCCATTTCGATGGAAGAAATTACGCTCGGGAAGGTAATGGGTTTGTTTGCAGTTGTCTTGGTTGTGTTATTGCCTACCTGGGTTTTTGTGTTTTCTATTGGCCAATTAGGCAATCCTGTAGGTAATTATGATTCGTCGTTAATAGCAGGGGGGTATATCAGTATTCTGTTACTTTGCTTATCGTTCATTTCGTTAAGCTGTCTGGCGTCAGCGCTGGTAGAGAAACAAGCACTGGCCTTTGTCCTCGGTGTCTTTTTGAATTTTGTTTGTTGGCAAGTACCTCAAGAACTTCCATTCCTTGAATCGATTTCACTCTTTGAGCATTATCAAGTCATCAGTAAAGGTGTGTTGGAGTTAGCCAGTATTGGCTTTTTTGTAGGCTTTAATCTGATTGTTTTCGCTTTAGTTCAACTGCGATTACGGTTGAAATTCAGTTAGTTCTTATAATCAGCAATAGCAATTTGGTGATCGCAAAGTCCAATCTCGATGGCTTCGTTCGAAGCAATGAATATTAATTTAGATCTGTTTTCAGCTAGTTTGTGGATGAACCATTGTTTCGCTTTTTCATCTAAGTTCGAGGTTGGTTCATCTAGACAAAGAATCGGGCGAGGGGAAAGCAGGGCGATGGCCAATTTGATTTTTTGGCGCATACCCGAGGAATAGTTTTTGATCAATTTGGCCTTTCCTGGGCTCAATTCCATGTATTTTTCGAAACTGTCTAGGGTAATTTCAGATGGAATGAAATCAAGTTTCTGAAGAAATTCGATTAATTCACTCAGTGTAAATTCTTCAATGACGTCTACGTAAGGTGCCGCGTACGCAATGAATTGATGGGCAAGATCCGTAGAAATGGCGGTTCCGTCTGCTTGGTAAAACGATACTTGGCCATTGGTGGGTAATGAGAATTGGGCTAAAATCTTTAGTAGAGTGCTTTTTCCGGTGCCATTGGGGCCAACGAGCGCGTAGGAATTACCGGAGGTAAATGTTCCATCTAATTTTTTGAAGATCCATTCTTTGCGGAATTTTTTCTCAACACCTGTTGCAATGATCTTCATAGGCTAATTACCCTTTCATGATACCGCGTTCTGAATTGCGTACGAAATTGATAATTTCATCACGGTGGGCAGAAGCAGGAATATGTTGTTCGATTTGCGTTAGCGCCTCTTGGTTGTTTAAACCTTTTTGGTAGATGTAGCGATACGTTTCTTGAATTTCAGCTACTTGTTCATCGTTAAATTCACGTCTACGTAAACCAATGGAATTGATACCTGCGTAGGAAAGTGGTTCACGACCTGCTTTGGTAAATGGGGGAACATCCTTACGAACTAAAGATCCGCCTGAAATCATCACATGTCTACCTATATGCGCAAACTGGTGAACAGCAGATGAACCGCCTATGATAGCAAAATCACCTACGGTCACATGTCCAGCTAATTGAACTGCATTGGCAAGAATGCAATGATTACCAATGTTGCAATCATGCGCCACATGGACGTAGGCCATGATTAGGCAGTTTTGACCGATGACCGTTTTAAGTTTATCTGAAGTGCCACGATTAACAGTCACACACTCACGAATAGTCGTGTTGTCGCCGATTTCAGCTGTGGTAATTTCACCACCAAATTTCAAGTCTTGTGGCACCGCTGAAATAACGGCTCCAGGAAAAATACGTACATTTTTTCCGATCCGTGCGCCAGGGTAGATGGTTACATTCGAACCGATCCATGTTCCTTCGCCTATTTCTACATCTGCATGAATAACTGAAAAAGGGTCAACGGTAACGTTGGCGCCTAATTTAGCATCTGGATGGATGACAGAAAGTGTTTGCATATATTTTACCTAAGATTTTCTAACAAGACTTGCTGTCATTTCAGCCTCACATACTACTTGGCCAGCGACGTACGCTTTACCTATCATTTTGGCAATTCCCCGACGAATCGGTGCCGTTAATTCACATTTAAAGATGACCGTATCACCTGGAATAACTGACTTACGGAAGCGGCAGTTTTCGATGCCAACAAGATAAGGCCAGTAGTTTTCTGGATCTGGTACGGAACTAAGCACAAGGATACCACCTGTTTGAGCCATGGCTTCTACTTGCATAACGCCTGGCATAACTGGATTGTTTGGGAAATGGCCCATGAAGTAATTTTCATTCATGGTCACATTTTTAACTCCAATAACACTGTTGTCATCCAAATAAATGATTTTGTCAATCATTTGGAATGGATAACGGTGTGGTAATAGTTCGTAAATACGTTCGTGAGAGAAGATAGGAGGTTGTTTCGGGTCGTAAACCGGAACGTTATTTTTCTCCGCTTCTAACATTAATTTCTTAATCTTTTTAGCCAATTCCACGTTGGACGCATGTCCTGGACGTGAAGCTAAAATTTGAGCTTTGATAGGTCTTCCCACTAAAGCTAAATCACCCATCACATCCAATAACTTGTGACGCGCCATTTCGTTTGAATAGTGAAGGCTAGTATTATTCATGATACCGGCTTCTTTTGAAATCGACACTTTGGGTTTACCTAATACTTCAGAAATATGAGCTAATTCAGCTTCAGAATAATCGCGATCTGCAATTACGATGGCATTATTTAAATCTCCACCTTTGATTAATCCTGCTTTGTAAAGTGCCTCTAATTCATGTACGAAACAGAAAGTACGGCACATTGAAAAGTCTTTTTCAAATTGAGACACATGCGATAAGTTGGCATGTTGGCTCGATAAAAACTTCGAATTATAATCCACCATCACCGCTATCCGGTAATCGTTTAATGGTAGTGCAGCCAGTTCAATTCCTTTTTCTAAATCTTTGAAACGTACTTCTTCGGGTAATTCAAAGAATTTACGATGCGCTTCTTGTTCGGTAGGTTCAGCGTCACGAAGTGCTTCAACAAATTTAATGGAGCTACCATCCATGATAGGCGGCTCAGGTCCGTCTAATTGGATTAGGATATTGTCAATCTCAAGACCTACTAAAGCAGCTAACACGTGTTCAACGGTATTAATACGAGCGCCGTTGTGTTCGATGGTCGTTCCACGAGAAGTGTCTACGACGTAGTCAACGTCTGCATCAGCGATCGGTTGGCCTGGTAGATCAACGCGCTGAAATTTTATGCCGTGATTAGCCGGAGCGGGCAAAAATGTCATGTTTGCAATGACACCTGTATGCAATCCGACGCCGGATAAGGTTACTGATTTGGTAATGGTATGTTGCTTATTATTCATAAGAAGGGTAAGCCTATTTAATGTTTTTAATTTGTTCAAATAATTCGGGTAATCGACGAATTAATGCGCTTCTCTTTAAGAATTCAGCATTATTCATGGCTGGATAACCTCCTAATGTTTGTCCAGCTTGTTTAATTGATTTAGTTATACCCGTTCGACCTGTAATGATTGTTTTCGGTGCAATGGTTAAGTGTCCTGCAATGCCCACTTGGCCTGCGATTAGACAATATTCACCTATTTTAGTTGAACCTGAAATTCCTGTTTGAGAAGCAATTGCTGTATGGGCACCTACCTCAACATTATGTGCAATTTGCACTAGATTGTCTATTTTGACACCTTTACGAATGTAAGTTGAACCCATCGTAGCGCGATCGATTGTTGCATTTGCACCGATGCTTACGTCATCTTCAATGACTACATTACCTAATTGAGGAATCGCTTTATACGATCCATCTGCTTGAGGAGCATGACCGAAGCCATCTGATCCAATGACAGCATTGGAATGTATCACGACATTATTTCCAATGATGGTGTCATTGTAGATGACAACACCTGGATAAATGATGCAATTATTGCCTATATGGACGTTTTTGCCAATACTTACGTGGTTATGAATACTGGTTGATTCACCAATGCTTGAATGGGAATCTATAGAAGTAAAACGGCCAACGAAGATTGATTTGCCTACTTTTACGCCTGCTTCGATGATCGAGTGAATGGAGATTCCAGTCTCACGTTCAGCAGTCATTTCTTGGTATTTTTGGAGCAGGGTAGTGAAAGCAACGTAGGGGTCAGCAACTAAAATTAAAGTTGCTTTTACGGCTTGTTTTAAATCTAAATCCTTCGATACGATGACTGCAGTGGCATTCGTGTCGTATAAATAGGATTCGTATTTAGGATTAGAAAGAAAGGAAATGCTACCAGGTTTACCTTCTTCGATTTTGTCAAAACCCGAAATGAATTGAGAACCATCGCCTGATACTGTGCCTTGAAGGATTGTCGCTATTTGGTCAACAGTAAATTTCATGCGTGATGAATATTGGCTAAGGTGTTAAAAATGTTTTTTACGAGCTCAATTCGCCTTGCAAATATACGCTCTTTGGGCAACAAAAATAGTATTTTTTCACAATCTTACTTAAAGCTTGGATGGTCGGCAGATCCGATGCCTCAGTTAACTCGACCACCTGACCAAGTTTATCGACGATCTTGATCGTGTTATCGCCTTGAACATAAGCTGAATTGCTGGTAGTTCCTTCTACAACAAAGTAAGATAATTCCTCTTCGTTTATTTTAAGGCGTTGTGTAATTTCTTGCGCAAGCTCTGTTCGCTTGGATTTTGGGATAGGTTGTGTACCTAATTTGCAAGTGAACAGTCGGCGCGCCAAGAAATCACTACATAAACGAGTCAGAATAGGATCAGGTCCGTGTTTCCATTCTTTGATGGCTGCCCAAACGTCATGATCATCTAGGTCGGTGAAGGCCAACCATAATTTATCGGTGGTCGAAAACTCTTCCCAGGTATAGTCTTTCTTCAGGAATGTCAAAAGGGCAGAGGTGCAGGTAAGTTTTTTCCCATCTTGGATGAGGGTTTTGGCACGTCGCAGGATTTGAATCAACATGGTCTCTGCGGCGATGGCTGTTTTGTGTAGGTACACTTGCCAATACATGAGTCTGCGCGCCATGAGGAAATTCTCTATGGAATAGATTCCCTTTTCTTCCATGACTAAATTCTCGTCTTGGAGGTCTAGCATACTCAAAAGTCGTTCAGAACCAATGAAGCCTTCACGAACGCCGGTATAGAAGGAGTCACGGGAAAGGTAATCTAAACGGTCTACGTCCAGTTGGCTGGAGATTAGTTGATGAAAAAATGGCCGCTCGTATTTTCCACTAAACATATCGATTGCCAGCGTTAATCTGCCATTGAAATGTTCGTTTAGTTTTTTCATGATGAGATTTGAAATCTCTTCGTGGTGTACGTGATTGAGTAGGGTGTATTCTAACACGTGTGAAAATGGACCGTGACCGATATCGTGTAAAAGAATGGCAATGGCTGCGGCTTCCTTTTCTTGATCGGTGATCGTGTAGCCTTTTGCTTGCAGGTTGGCCAATGCCTGATCCATTAAATGCATGGCACCCAGAGCGTGGTGAAAACGGGTATGGTGGGCACCTGGATAGACAAATTCGGCTAGTCCTAATTGCTTAATTCGCTTGAGTCGTTGGACAAAAGGATGGTCAATCAACTTGAGGATGAATGGGTTATTGATCTTGATGAACCCATAAATAGGGTCGTTGATGATTTTCGTTGGAAACATACACGTTAAAATATTACCCCAAATGTAGTTAGAAAGCCAATAATTAATTAATTTTGCGCCACATTAGTTTTAGCTAATGTGGACTTGTAGCTCAGCTGGTTAGAGCACCTGACTCATAATCAGGGGGTCCATGGTTCGAGCCCATGCTGGTCCAC
>JACCDQ010530294.1_pt1 | contig 32819 bp, 25 predicted proteins | sample 7446031 | NCBI WGS metagenome assembly JACCDQ01 (sample SAMN15323442, study PRJNA562643) | freshwater metagenome | isolation source: river surface water | place: USA:Blue River Watershed | collected 2017-08-17 | reverse complement strand
GCGCTTTATCGATTTTCGTACAGCGTTTCCCTGCCCCTTCATAGGGGGAGTCTCTAGGTCAGGATGTCATGTCTGATTTAAGTCTTCAATTGCAGCAGGCCGCAAGCCAATTGCCCGTCTCCAGCTATTTCGACGAAGCGCTCTTCCAGCGCGAGTTGGAGACCATTTTTCAGCGCGGGCCCCGCTATGTGGGGCACCAATTGAGCGTACCGAACCCAGGCGACTACTACGCCTTGCCCCAGGAAAATGGAGGCCGCGCCTTGGTGCGCACTGCCAGTGGGGTGGAACTGGTCAGCAACGTGTGCCGCCACCGCCAGGCGGTGATGCTCAAAGGCCGAGGCAACCTGGGGCCCACCCAAAGCGGCCATGCCGCTGGCAACATCGTCTGCCCGCTGCACCGCTGGACTTACAGCGGCGGGTCCTCCATGGGCAAGCTGGGCGAATTAATAGGCGCACCCCACTTTGCGCAAGACCCCTGCCTCAACCTCAACCGCTACCCGTTGACCCAGTGGAATGGCTTGCTGTTTGAAGGCAATGAACGCGATGTGGAAGCCGATTTGGCCGGCATGGGACCGCGCGCAGCGCTCAATTTTGATGGCATGGTGCTGGGCCATGTGGAACAGCACACATGCAACTACAACTGGAAAACCTTTATTGAGGTTTACCTGGAGGACTACCACGTCGAACCTTTTCACCCGGGCTTGGGCAACTTTGTGACCTGCGATGACTTGCGTTGGGAGTTCAAACCCGAATATTCGGTGCAAACCGTGGGCCCCCAAAACCTGCTGGGCAAGGCAGGGAGCCCGGTGTACCAACGCTGGCACGAACAGTTGATGGCCTTTCGCCAAGGCGAAAAACCCGACCATGGCGCCATATGGCTCACTTACTACCCCCACATCATGGTGGAGTGGTACCCCCATGTGCTCACGGTTTCCACCTTGCACCCTGTCAGCGTGAACAAAACCATGAACTTGGTGGAGTTCTATTACCCGGAGGAAATTGCCGCCTTCGAACCCGATTTTGTGACAGCGCAGCGTGCTGCCTACATGGAAACCTGTGTAGAAGACGACGAAATTGCAGAGCGCATGGACGCAGGCCGCAAAGCCCTGTTCGAGCGAGGTGATGACGAGGCCGGCCCCTACCAGAGCCCAATGGAAGACGGCATGCAGCACTTTCACGAGTGGTACCGCGCCAAAATGGGCCACCTGAATCAGCAGGCCTGAACTATCACAAACGATACTTTAGCCGGTGGCACACGCGGCCTGCAAGCGCTGTGGATGGTGTTGGGCGCCTTTTTGTTTGCGACCATGGGCGTCTGCATCAAGTATGCGTCGGCTCATTTTCACAGCCTGGAAATAGTGGCCTACCGCGGGGCGGTTGGCGTTGCCTTTCTGTGGGTTGTGACTCGAATTCGCGGCGTGTCACTTAGAACGCAAGTGCCCATGATGCACGCTTGGCGCAGCATTGTGGGCGTTTGTTCGTTGATCACCTGGTTTTTTGCGATTTCGGTTTTGCCCCTGGCAACTGCCATGACGCTGAACTACATGAGCAGTGTCTGGCTGGCAGCTTTTTTGCTGGGTGGCCTTTTGCTGGTACAAAGAGACCCCGCTGTTTTGCGACGGCAAGGGCCTCTGTTTGTGGCGGTTCTGACAGGTTTCGCTGGGGTCGCATTGCTGCTGCGCCCCAACTTGCAGCCCGAACAGGTCATGGGAACGTTGGCGGGTTTGCTGTCGGGGGTCACCGCAGCGCTGGCCTATTTGCAGGTCTCAGCTTTGGCGCAAGTGGGTGAACCCGAAAGTCGCACCGTGTTTTATTTTTCGGCGGGGGCCACCTTGGCCGGCACCGTGGGCACTTTGGCCATTGGCGCCAGTTCTTTGCTGCGATGGGAAGCTGTGTGGCTGCTGCCTATCGGGCTGTTGGCGGTGTTGGGTCAGTTGTGCATGACCCGCGCCTATGCAAGTGGCGCCACGCTGGTGGTGGCCAACCTGCAATACTCCGGCATTGTGTTTGCGGCCATTTACAGCGTGGTGGTGTTTGGCGACCAACTGCCTTGGGTGGGCTGGCTGGGCATGGGCCTCATCATCTTCAGCGGCATTGGTGCCACCCTGTTGCGCACAAAGGCGCTTCCGGACTCTCCGGTTGAAGACCATTCGTGAGCCTTTGCCGCTCGCAAGTGCGGTCGAGCGAACTCTGAATTTGGGTTTGACTGTTTAAAATGGCCCGAACACAACCTGGAGTTGGCCTAGATGATGCAAAGCAAAAAGTGGTTCGGCTTGCTGACTGCGGTTTTGGTGGGCTGCGCTGGCGCCCCAGATATGAAACCGGCACAAGAGAAGTTACAAGCCACGGGCAGTCAACCCAAGACCTACCCACCCATGCCCTACGACGGCGGGGTGATCAGCTGGCCCAACCCAAGCAATCCCTGTGTTTTGCAAATCAGCGGTCAGGTTCACGATGGCACCCTGCAAAAAGCTCGCGTGGCTGCGCAGACGGTGGAAAGCGCCAAATGCCCCACGCCAACCGCTCGATTGAAATTGAGCCAGGCAAGGCTGGGCGATGCGGTGACCTTGGGTGCCATCCTCAAGAACCGAAATTTCTCGACCGAGTTGACTCCAGGTGCTGTGTGCGATTCGCTGTGCCTGCTGGTGTTTTCGGCAGGACGGGAAAGGTGGCTTCCCGCTGCCAATGCCGCCAAACTGTCGATCACGCAAGTTCCGCCTGATGCAGATTTCGGCCACCAGGTGTGCGAAAGCGAATGGAGCGCAGGGCAACGCACCACCCTGACCCGCTACCTGCGCGCCATGTTGCCGAACAACACGGCTGCCGAAATGCTTCAAAAAATGCAGGCAAGCAACTGCAAAACCACCGAAACCTTGCTCCCCAGCCAAGCTGTGGGCATGGGGCTGGCCACCGGCGTGCGTTAAGGCTTATTCGCTCAGCTTCGGGACTTTGCGCAACGCCGCCTCCAAACCGCTGATGGACACCGGCTTGGCCAAAAAGTCGTCCATACCGGCATCGATGCAGGCCTGGCGGTCGTCGGCAAACGCGTTGGCGGTCATGGCCACCACCCACGGTTGCTGGGTCAACGGCATCTGGCGCAATTGGTAAGTGGCCTGTAAACCGTCCATTTTGGGCATTTGCATGTCCATCAACACCACATCAAAGGTGCTGTGTCGCAAGTGTTCCAGCGCGGCCAAGCCATCTGCCGCCACGGCCACTTTGGTATGGCCCAGCGCCTTGAGTTGGGCCACCGCCAAACGTTGATTCACGGGGTGGTCTTCCGCCAGCAAAACCCGCAAACCTGACCCATCTGCAGTTGTGGCTGTTGCAGCCTGCCTACGGTCAACGGTCAAACTCTGAGGGGCCGGGGCCACTTCCACCGGCCATTCAAACAGGAAGGTGGAGCCTTTGCCGGGCGTGCTTTGCACGGCAATACGTCCCCCCATCAATTCCAGAATTCGTTTGGTTATGACCAAACCCAATCCCGTTCCGCCGTATTTGCGGGTTGTGGAACTGTCGGCTTGCACAAACGGCTCAAAAAGCTTTTCTTGCACCGAGGGCGGCATGCCAATCCCGCTGTCTTGAACCTCGCCACGCAGCAAATACCGCTGCCCGGGAACAAACGACAGTCGCGCAACTACTTTGCCGCGCTCGGTGAACTTGAGCGCATTGCTCAACAAGTTGATCCAGATTTGCCGCAAACGAACACTGTCACCCCAAACCGACTGGGGCAAGTCGGCAGCCACATGCACATCCAAGTCCAAGCCTTTGCTGCGGGCCTGCGGCTGCAACAAATCCACGGCATCGTGCAGCACCTGGACCACTGACACTGCCGTGCGCTCCAAATGCAATTGGCCCGCCTCGATTTTGGAGAAATCCAAGATCTCATTCAACAACACCAGCAGGCTTTGCCCGGATGACTGTATGGTTTGAACAGACCGGGCTTGCTCGGGCGTGAGCGTGGTGTGCAACAGCAACTCACTCAAACCCAACACCCCGTTCATGGGTGTTCGCAGCTCGTGACTCATGGTTGCCAAAAACCGGCTTTTTGCAAGGGTGGCGGCCTCGGCCTTGGCCACGGTGGCTTGCAATTCAGCGGTCCGCTCAGCCACCTGTTCTTCCAACAGAGCCGCTTGAGCCACCAATTTTTGGTTGGCCTGGTAAAGGTCCAGGCTTTTCTCTTCCAGCAATTTTTCTGCGGCCTTGCGAGCTGCCCTTTCCCGAACCAGACGGGCCTGGAAACGGTCTAAATCACTGGGGGAACTGCTCATCAACGGGGCAGATCAAGCAGCAGGAGCCACAAAAAAGCGCACTGTGCCATCGGGCAAGGCTTCCCGAGCCACGTTTAACCCGCCCCCCCAGTGCGCCACAGCGCCTTCTATCAACCCCAGGGCCAAATCCTCGAAATGCCGCGGTGACAAATAAAGCATTTCCAGGCCATCGCCCACCCGACGGCACTGGAATTTTGGCAATTGCGCATCTGGGTAGAGCTTGATCACTTCTGCGTGGATGATGTCTTCGATCCCCGACAGAAAGGTCAACGCGTTGGGAACACCCGCAAAAAACCCAGGGTACAGAGCGTGAAAACGACCAAACATGTAGCGACCAAAAGTGGCCACAAGGTCGGGCACGGGCACATGGGTTTTTTCGGAGAGCGCAACCACCATGCGGACCAATTCGCCGTGGTCGTAGGTGCCCACCGAGGTGTAAGCCCCGCCGTTGGGCAGGTCTGCTGCTTCAATGATGTCGTCCAGCACATCGGCAGAAAAGGCACCCTCCACCATTTCCATGAACTCGGTAAAAACAATGCCTTTCATGCTGTGACCTCAGGGTTGTGTTGAACCGCGTTAAATGTGTCAATAATAGCAAAAGTTACAAAAATTTCAGTGTGCTTGTTCCCAATTAAGGCCCACGCCCACCTCGGCCAACAAAGGCACTTTCAGTTTTGCCACTGAAGCCATGATACGGGGAATGGCGGTTTTGAGCCACTCGAGTTCACCCTCGGGCACCTCGAACACCAGTTCATCGTGCACTTGCATGATGATTTTGGTTTGCAAGTTTTGCTCATCGATGGCGCGCTGTGCAGCCACCATGCTCATTTTGATCAAATCAGCGGCTGTGCCCTGCATGGGTGCATTGATGGCCGCACGTTCAGCCCCCGCTCGGCGAGGGCCGTTGGGGCTGTTGATCTCAGGGAGGTACAAACGTCGGCCAAACACGGTTTCCACATAGCCCTGTGATTTGGCTTGTGCTTTGGTGGCATCCATGTAATGCCGAACCCCGGCAAAACGCTGAAAGTAGCGGTCGATGTAATTTTTAGCCGCGGTGTTGTCTATGCCCAGGGCCTTGGCCAAGCCAAAGCCGCTCATACCGTAAATCAGCCCAAAGTTGATGACTTTGGCGTACCGGCGCTGTTCGCTGCTCACCTCATTGAGCGCCAACCCAAACACCTCGGCGGCGGTGGCGCGATGCACGTCTTGGCCTTCGGCAAAAGCCTTGAGCAAGGCGGCATCATCGCTCAAGTGGGCCATGATGCGCAGTTCAATTTGGGAGTAGTCGGCGCTCGCGATCAAGCGCCCTGGCGGTGCCACAAAGGCTTCGCGCACTCGGCGGCCTTCGGCTGTGCGGACGGGGATGTTCTGGAGGTTGGGGTCATTGCTGCTGAGCCGTCCTGTCACGGCCACCGCCTGGGCGTAATGGGTGTGCACGCGCCCGGTGTCGGGGTGCGCCATGGCAGCCAGCTTGTCGGTGTAAGTGCCTTTGAGTTTGCTCAGAGAACGGTGCTCCAAAATCTTGGCGGGAAGTGGGTAGTCTTCGGCCAATTTTTCCAGCACTTCTTCGTCGGTGCTGCGCGCACCAGTGGCTGTTTTTTTGATAACAGGCAAGCCCAGTTTATCGAAGAAGATTTCGCCCAACTGTTTGGGTGAGGCCAAATTGAACGGCTGTCCAGCAATAAGGTAAGCGTCTTGTTCCAGCTGCAAAATCCGCTGCCCAAGCTCGTGGCTTTGGCGCGCCAAAGTGGGGGCGTCAATCAACACGCCATTGCGCTCAATGCGGTACAACGCTTCGCTGCTGGCCATTTCAAGCGCATAAATCGCTTGCAGTTGGGTGTCGGCCAGCAAGCGGGGCCACAGCGCCAAGTGCACGTCCAGGGTCAGGTCGCTGTCCTCGCAGGCGTACTGGGAGGCGCGTGGCACATCCACCTGCGTGAAAGGAATTTGGTGCGCGCCTTTGCCGCACAGGTCCTCGTAGCTCAGGCCTTTGCGGCCCAGGTGGCGTTCGGCCAGGCTCTCTAGACTGTGGGGTTTGTGCACCTCCAGCACGTAGCTTTGCAACATTGTGTCGTGCGCGTAGCCCCGCACCTCAATGCCGTAGTTGGCCAGCACGTGGCGGTCGTACTTGATGTGTTGGCCCAATTTTTTGGCGGCGGGGTCTTCGAGCCAGGGTTTCAGGCGGGCAAGCACTTCCTCTCGTGGCAATTGCTCAGGTGCGTCGGGGCCGCAGTGGGCCAAGGGAATGTATGCCGACTCCCCCACCTCCACGCTGAATGACAAACCCACCACCTCGGCCCGCATCGCATCCAACGAAGTGGTTTCGGTGTCAAACGCCACCAGTTCTGCCGCCTGCAGCTTGGCCAGCCAGTGTTCAAACTGCGGCCAGGTGAGCACGGTTTCGTAATGAACCGCGCGATCCACCGGTGCTGGCGGGGTTTCGCTGAACAAATCGGAGGTGTGTGGCGGCTGCACAGCCACAGTGTTTTGCTCCAGCGACTTGACCAAGCCTTTGAACCCAAAGCGCTCGTAAAAGGCCTTGAGCTGGGCGGTGTCGCGGGCCTGGATGGCCAATTCATCCAACGCGGGCAACCGCGGCAGGTAAGCGGCCAAATCACAATCGGTTTTGATGGTGACCAAGGTCCGCCCCGTGGGCAACCAGCTCATGGCTTTTCTCAGGTTTTCGCCCGCAACACCTTTGATTTGATCGACATGGGCCAACAAACCGTTCAAGGAACCATATTCCAGCAGCCATTTGGCGGCTGTTTTGGGGCCGACTTTCTCAACCCCAGGCACGTTGTCCACGGTGTCGCCCACCAAGGTCTGGTAATCCACCATCAAACTGGGCGGCACACCAAATTCGGCAGTCACTCCCGCCACATCACGCACTTTGCCGTTCATGGTGTCGATGATGGTGATGTGGTCATTGACCAACTGGCTCAAGTCTTTGTCACCACTTGAAACCACTACCCGCACCCCCTGGGAAGCCGCTGCGGTCGCCAAGGTGCCAATCACGTCATCAGCCTCCACCCCAGGTACTGCCAGCACCGGCCAGCCCAGCAGGCGCACCACCTCGTGTATCGGGTCAATTTGGGCCCGCAAGTCATCTGGCATAGGGCTGCGGTGGGCTTTGTACTCTGGGTAGAGTTCATCGCGGAAGGTGGGGCCAGAGGCATCAAACACGCAAGCCACGTATTCGCCCGGTTGCTCTTTTTGCAGGGCCTGCATCATGTTGATCATTCCGCGTATGGCCCCCGTGGCAGGGCTGGCGGGGTCGCCGGGTACGGCCCGCAAATCAGGCATGGCGTGAAATGCACGGTACAGGTAGCTGGAACCGTCTACCAGCACCAAGGTTTTTTGGGGTTCAATCATTCACACATTTTCCAGCAGATTGGCGGCGGCGCAACGCCATTGCCTACAATCGGGGCATGCAAACCACCGCCCACGCCCGCTTGAAACCAGCTTTGTTGCCCAGGGCATTTGCAATTGCCTTGGCCGCTTCGGGGTTGGGGCTTTGTTTTTGCGCGGCCGCTCAAACTGCGCCGCTTCCAGAATCGCCCCCTTCGGGTGCGCCCAAGGGCATTGAGCAACTCACAGAACACCTGTTGCACGAAGACGCCAGCACCCGCATTGAAGAGTTGCGCATAGGCGGGCAAACCCGCCGCATTGAGGTCAATACCAAAGGGGCGCTGCCGGTGTACTTGGTGCAGCCCCAGCACGCCAACCAACCCGGTGCTGACAACGGCGGCTCGGCAGGCAAAAGTGCCTGGCGTTTGTTTTCTTTTTGATGCATTGATCGACCGCCGAGCGACGAGCGGGCAGAGTTAACCCATCCCATGGCCGTATTCACAGAAGTCTCCCCTCAGGAAGCCGCTGCATTGCTAGAAGAATTGCAGCTGGGTCAAATCACCCACATGACGGGTTGTGCCGGTGGCATTGAAAACACCAATTACTTCGTCACCACCGAACTTGGCGGTGAGACGCTGGAACACGTGCTGACGCTGTTTGAACGCCTGACCTTTGAGCAGCTGCCGTTTTACTTGCACCTGATGAAGCACTTGGCCAGCAAAGGCGTGCCTGTGCCCGACCCAGCGGCCAATCGCCGGGGCGAAATCCTGCACAAGCTCAAAGGCAAGCCCGCTGCTGTGGTGAACAAGCTGCGGGGCAAAAGCGAGTTGGCCCCCAGCGCTGACCACTGCGCGCAGGTGGGCGCCATGCTGGCGCGCATGCACCTTGCCGGGCAAGACTACCCGCGCCAGCAACCCAATTTGCGCGGCCTGCCCTGGTGGAACCAGACCGTGCCCGTGGTGTTGCCCCATCTGGAACCCGCACAGGCCCAGCTGCTGACCGGCGAACTGGCTTACCAGAACCACGTGGCGGCCAGCCCGGCCTACCAAGGCCTGCCCCGAGGACCGGTGCATGCCGACCTGTTCCGTGACAACGTGATGTTTGACAACGGGCAGCTCAGTGGGTTTTTCGATTTCTACTTTGCTGGCTGCGACACTTTTGCATTCGATTTGGCGGTTTGCCTGAACGACTGGTGCATCAACCTCGCCACCGGCGAACCAGACGCACAGCGCGCCAGAGCCATGACGGCGGCTTACGAAACAGTGCGACCGCTCACTGCTGCTGAACGCCAGCTGTTGCCCGCCATGTTGCGTGCAGGTGCTTTGCGGTTTTGGTTGTCGCGGCTCTGGGACTGGCATTTGCCGCGAGAAGCCAGCATGCTCAAGCCTCACGACCCCACCCATTTTGAACGCGTGCTGCGCGCACGTCTGCAACAACTGTAAAACTACAACAAGTTCCCGCCCGTCAGGGTTTGGTCTGGATGCGATCGGGCATTCGCACCTTCATGCGCCAACCATTGGCCATGGCCGGTTTGTTTTTCCTGTTCATGATGCTGGTGTCGCTGCTTTCGGCGGTGCCTGTGGTGGGCACCCTGGCTGCACTGGCCTTGCTGCCCGCAGCCACTTTGGGCTTGATGAGCGCAACCCACGAGGCAGACTCGGGCCGCTTTCCCATGCCGGTGGTGTTGGCCAGCGCCTTCCGGGCTGGCAAAGACCGCGCCTTGGCCATGCTGCAGTTGGGTGCCATGTACGCCGTGGGCTTTTTGGCGGTCATGGGCCTGACCGCGCTGGTTGACGGCGGGGAATTTGCTCAGCTCTACCTGGGGGGCGAGCCGCCAGATACCACCACGGTGATGGGCGATGAATTCCAGGCCGCCACGGTTTTGGGCATGGTGTTGTACCTGCCCCTGTCCATGCTGTTTTGGCACGCACCGGCATTGGTTCACTGGCACGGTGTCAGCCCGGTCAAAAGTCTGTTTTTCAGCTTTGTGGCCTGCTGGCGCAACAAATGGGCGCTGGCGTTTTACATGGTGGGCTGGTTGGCATTCTTTGTTTTTGCCGGCATATTGGTGGCCATGCTGGGCGGTCTGCTGGGTGGTGGCAGTTGGCTGCCCACCCTGATGTACCCAGTCGTGCTGCTGGTGGCGTCGATGTTTTTTACGTCGTTTTACTACACCTACCGCGACAGTTTTATAGCGGATTGAAGTGCTGCGCGCACTTTGCTTTCGCGCTCAAACCGGGGTCAGTTTGGCAATGCTCAAAGCGAGCCATTTGGTGCCGTGCCTGGGGAAACTGATTTGCGCTCGGGCATCGTCGCCTTGGCCCTCTACGGTCAGCACCTTTCCCTCGCCAAATTTGTTGTGAAACACTTGCATGCCAGCGCGTATGCCATGTGCGGGTGATGCTTTTTGCGCAGGAACCGCACCCGAGCCAGAGAACGGCGAGTCTTTGCCCGCGTAAGGCGGAGTCAGGCCACTGCGACCCCAGGCCGGCTGCTGCCCCCCACTGCCCCACCCCGCAGGCGCCGGCTTGCCGCCAGATGCGCCCACGCCTGCACCCCAACCCGGCTGTTTGGGCGTCAGCCATTTCAGGCAGTGCTCGGGCAATTCGTCAAAAAAGCGGCTGCGCATGTTGTACCGGGTTTGGCCATGCAGCATTCGGGTTTGGGCGTGGCTCAAATACAAGCGTTTGCGCGCACGGGTGATGGCCACATACATCAAACGGCGCTCTTCCTCCAAACCTTCGCGGTCGCCCAGGCTGTTTTCGTGTGGAAACAGCCCCTCCTCCAACCCGGTGATAAAAACGGCGTCAAATTCCAGACCCTTGGCGGCGTGTACCGTCATCAACTGCACCGCATCTTGCCCCGCTTGCGCCTGGTTGTCACCCGACTCCAGGGCGGCGTGCGTCAAAAATGCCACCAATGGGCTCAGTGTTTCGCCGGTTTCAAGCAAGGGCCCGTTCTCCAGCGGCATGGTGGGGTCCAGGCCTTGGCTCACCGGCGACTGGCTCAAACCCGCGGTTTCGTCCAAGGGCAACGCCACGGCATCGCGGCCAAACCCTTCTTGCATCACAAAGCTTTCGGCCGCGTTCACCAGCTCTTCCAGGTTTTCCACCCGGTCGGCGCCGTCGCGGTCGGCACGGTAGTGCTCCAACAACCCGCTGTGCTGCAACACCAGCTGAATGATTTCACGCAAATTGGACCCTTCCGTTTGCTCGCGCACCACGTCCAGTTTGGCCAAGAAGGCGTTCAAATTGGCACCGGCTTTGCCACCCATGGTGCTGACTGCATCGTGCAAGGAGCAACCGGCAGCCCGGGCAGCGTCTTGCAGCTGTTCCAAGGTGCGCGCACCTATGCCGCGCGGCGGAAAGTTCACCACGCGCAGAAAGCTGGTGTCATCGTTGGGGTTGTCCAACAACCGCAGGTAGGCCAGGGCGTGTTTGATTTCGGCCCGCTCAAAAAACCGCAAACCGCCGTACACCCGGTAGGGCACACCCGCGTTGAACAAAGCGCTTTCCACCACCCGGCTTTGGGCATTGCTGCGGTACAGCACGGCAATTTCCTGCCGCGCCATGCCGTCGGCTTTGACCAATTGCCGCATTTCATCCACCAGCCATTTGGATTCTTCAAAATCGCTGGGGGCCTCGTACACCCGCACCGGCTCGCCCGCCCCTTGGTCGGTGCGCAGGTTTTTGCCCAAGCGGGAGCTGTTGTGGTCGATCAGGTGGTTAGCCGCTTCCAAAATATTGGCATGGCTGCGGTAGTTCTGCTCCAGCTTGATCTGGTGCTGAACCGCAAATTCGCGCACAAAGTCGGCCATATTGCCGACCCGTGCCCCGCGAAAAGCGTAAATGCTCTGGTCGTCGTCGCCCACGGCCAGCACGGCGCAGGGCCCGGGCAAAAAGCGGCCATGGGCCTCGTGGCCCGCCAGTTGTTTGAGCCAGGCGTATTGCAATTTGTTGGTGTCCTGGAACTCGTCCACCAACAGGTGCTTGAAGCGGCGCTGGTAGTGTTCTCGTATGGGGTCGTTGTCGCGCAGCAATTCAAAGCTGCGCAACATCAATTCACCAAAATCCACCACACCTTCACGCTGGCACTGATCTTCGTACAGCTGGTAAATTTCAATGCGTTTGCGAGCATCTTCATCGCGCGCGGTCATTTGGTAGGGGCGCTGGCCGTCCTCTTTGCACCCGGCAATAAACCACTGCAGCTCTTTGGGTTTGAAACGTTCTTCGTCGATGTTGAACTGTTTGACCAGGCGTTTGATGGCGCTGAGCTGGTCTTGAGTGTCCAAAATTTGAAACGCCTGCGGCAAGTTGGCTTGTTTCCAGTGCGCCCGCAGCAAGCGGTTGCACAGGCCGTGGAAGGTGCCAATCCACATGCCGCGCACGTTCACAGGGAGCATCGCCTGCAGGCGGGTCAGCATTTCTTTGGCAGCCTTGTTGGTGAAGGTCACGGCCATCACCCCACCGGGCGTCACCTGCCCGGTGCTCAGCAGCCAGGCAATGCGGGTGGTCAACACCCGCGTTTTGCCCGAGCCCGCGCCCGCCAAAATCAGGGCATGCTCCGGCGGCAGCGTCACTGCGGCCAGCTGTTCGGGGTTGAGCGATTGCAACAAGGGCGAAGCAGACGAGTCGCCCACCAAGGGCCGCGAAGGTTCAGAAAACATCCGGCGATTGTAGGAGTCCGGCGTTGCGCAAGTTCAGGGTTGCACGGTCACCACGGGCGGGCGCATCACCAGCTCCACACGGCGGTTGGTGGCGCGCCCCTCTGGGTTGGCGTTGCTGGCCACGGGCCGGGTTTCGGCGTAGCCACTGGCACTCAAGCGGGTAGGGTTGATGCCACGGCTTTGCAAATGTCGCACCACCGCCCCCGCCCTGCCCGCCGCCAACTCCCAGTTGGACGGGTACCGCGCTGTACTGATCGGCGCGTTGTCGGTGTGGCCTTCCACCGCAATGCTGTAAGTGGGCGCCTTGTTGAACACGGGCAACAAACGGTCAATCACATCCCCGGCGTCTGGGCCAAGTTGTGCTTCCCCGGGCGGGAACAAAATCTCGCTGCTGATTCGAAAATTGATGCCGCTTTGGGACGACACCACCTCAATGCCGGGGCCGAGTTGCTCAAGCGGCAAACCTTCCAAAGGGTCTGCGCCGTCATTGGGGTTGTTTGGAGGTTTTTGGGCAACACCGCCACCGGTCGCCTGAATGGACAGCACCGTGCCACCGTCGGGTCGGGTGGTTTCGGCTTTTTTGTTGTCTGGGTTCATGGGCTTGGAAAATGCCAACATCACCACCATCATCACCAGCAACAGGGTGATGACGTCGAGGTAGGTCAGCAGCCAGCCCTCCTCCTCTGGCTCTTTGGCGGACTCCAAATGCCAACTTGCAAAGCTGCCTGCGTGGGTGGTGCGGCGCTGCCGTTGCTGGCCCCCAAGTGGCGCGCTTTGAAAACGCCCCGAGGCTCCAGCCGCAGGCGTTGCACCCGCAGCTCGCGGACTGGGGGTGGTGCCTTGGGGAAATATCGGCTCACTCACGGTGTTTGTGGTTGTGTTTCAGGCTTTGGGTTTGTCGCTGAGCACCGGTTTGTGCTCCGGTCTTCCGTCAAAAATCTCGTCCTCAAAATGCGCCACAAAAGACTTGAGGGTTTCGCGCATCAAGGCAGGGCTGCGTCGCGCGCACATCATGGATATCCCCTGCAGCACCATGTTCATCAGCACCAGGCGCTCTTCGGTACGGCGCTCGAGCTTCACGGCCACCGGTTTGAACACCAGGTTGGCCAACAAAATCCCGTAAAAGGTGGTCATCAGGGCAATGGCAAGTTGCTTGCCAATTTGGGCCATATCGCCACCGCCCAGGGTGTACATCATGTTCACTAGCCCCACCAAAGTGCCGATCATGCCAAAAGCCGGTGCAAACGAGGCCATCACCCGGAACAGCTGCGCTTCGGCCGCTTCTTTGGCGCGCAGGCGCGAAATGCGCCACTGCAGCAAATCCAAAATATCTTCCTCTGGCGTGTTGTCAATCACCAGTTGCACACCCGTTCGCAAAAACGGGTTGGTTACCCGGGTCAGTGCTTTTTCGACGGCGCGAGGGTCGTCATGCATCCACAGCTTGGAGATGGCCACCAGTTCATTGATGTCATTCTGGGTGTAGAGGCGCTCGTTGCGCATCACCGTGGCCATCAGGCCAAACACGCGAAACACCTCCTTGAGCGGGTAGCTCAAAAAAGTGGCCGCCATGGTGCCCCCCAGCACAATGCCCAGGCTCGGCCAATCGAAATAAAGACTGGCGTCATCGGCTGCAAAAAACAGCACCACACCCAGCAGCAAAACGCTGGTGACCATTCCAATCAGGGTGGACGGGTTCATGCGCACGAAAACTCCTTTGTTTGGGTCAGCAAATCTCCGCGCAACCCAACTGTCATTTTGCTATAGGCGTAGAATCAATCACCGGGCCCAAGTTTCTTGGGTCCGGTTTTTTCATGACCGGACCCAAGCCAAGCGCTCACACCTATTGTGATTGGTTGAACTGTAACGGGGTCATCTCATGGAAATTTTTGATTACGACAATATTCTTTTGCTGCCACGCAAGTGCCGCGTGAACAGCCGCGCCGAATGCGACACAGGCGTTCAGCTCGGGCCGCGCCGCTTTCGCATGCCGACCGTGCCGGCCAACATGAAAACCGTGGTGGACGAAACCATTTGCGTCTGGCTGGCAACACACGGTTATTTTTACGTGATGCATCGTTTCGATTTGGACAACGTTGCTTTCGTCAAACGCATGCACGGCTTGGGTTTGTATTCTTCAATCTCGCTGGGGGTAAAACAGCCCGACTACGACACGGTGAACCGCCTTTTGGCCGAAGGCCTGAGCCCTGATTACATCACCATCGATATTGCCCACGGCCACTCCGACAGCGTGAAGCAAATGGTGGGACACCTCAAAGAAAAACTGCCAAATGCCTTTGTGATTGCAGGCAACGTGGGCACGCCCGAGGCCGTGATCGACCTGGAGAACTGGGGCGCTGATGCCACCAAAGTGGGCATAGGCCCAGGCAAAGTGTGCATCACCAAACTCAAAACCGGCTTTGGCACGGGTGGCTGGCAGCTGTCGGCGCTCAAGTGGTGCGCGCGCGTGGCGACCAAACCCATCATCGCCGATGGCGGCATCCGCAACCACGGCGACATTGCCAAAAGCATACGGTTTGGCGCCACCATGATCATGGTGGGTTCCTTGTTTGCCGGGCACGAAGAATCCCCTGGCCAAACCGTGGAGGTGGACGGCCAACGCTACAAGGAATACTACGGCTCGGCGTCTGACTTCAACAAGGGAGAGTACCGCCATGTGGAGGGCAAGCGAATTTTGGAGCCCATCAAAGGCCCTTTGGCTGGCACCTTGACTGAAATGGAGCAAGACCTGCAGAGCTCAATTTCCTATGCCGGCGGTCAAAAATTGATGGACATACGCAAGGTCAACTACGTGATATTGGGCGGCGACAACGCCGGTGAGCACCTGTTGATGTAAGACCACTCAAGCCCACAACCACTTGCTGACACACTGGTGGAGCCCGGATTGGGTCTGCACCAGTGCATCCAGCACGCTGAAGTGGTTCGCTTGCGCCACCGATTCGCAAACCGGCACATGTTGTGGGCCCCAGGCATCCAACATCAAGCGGTTTTGCGCCCAAAATGCCTCGCTCTCGGCGCCGCCCACCCAACAAGCCAGTTGCGCTTGCGGCGGTGGGGGCTGCCGGCAGGGGCTGACCCGGGCCACCTCTTCTTCGGTGAGTTGCAGCACCGGTTGCAGAAACGAGGTGTGCCGCAGGGGCTCCAAATCGTAAACGCCGGACACGCCCACGGCTCGCTTGCACCAGCCTTCGGGCAAATCGGGGGCCTCCTGCGCCCAATCCCATGCCAACAGCATGGCCGCCAATTGAGCCCCCGCCGAGTGTCCCACCAAGGTAACACGTTGCCGGTCGCCGCCATGGTGTTGGATGTTGCGGTACACCCAAACCAGCGCTTGCGCCATTTGGTTGACTATGTCCGACACACTCACCTGCGGGCACAAAGCATAATTGGGAACCACCACACACGCACCTTGGCCCACAAACGGCGGCGCAACAAACGAGTGGTCTGCCTTGTCTAAACTGCGCCAATAACCGCCGTGCAGAAACACCAAAACCGGCGCTCGGGGTTGGTCGGGCAAAAAAACGTCCAAAGTTTCGTTCGGACCGCTGCCGTACGGCTGGTCCAGCACACACCGCAGTTGCCGCCGGGCCAGGTCCGACTCTCGGGCCCAGCGGGCCAAATACTCGCCGTGCTCGGGCACCAGCGCCCGGTTGTTGTACTGAGCGTCCCACTTTGTCGAAGCATTCAAAGTCATGAAATCTTTCACGCGGGGCAATTTGGCCCAGCAAAAAATCCAATTTCCAGCCGACCACCTTTATTCAAGCTTACAAAACTCTAAAATAACCCATGGGTAAAGAACAAAGCAGTCACAGGCCAATTGCGCAGCCCACAAATCATGGCAACACCCGCGTCCCACAATACCACTCCTAAACCCCGTTTGGCCTTGCTGGGAACGGGACTCATGGGCTTGCCCATGGCTCGTCGTTTGTGCGAAGCCGGGTTTGAGCTCAGTGTCTGGAACAGGTCCATCAACAAAGCCGTGCCTTTGCAGGCCGACGGTGCTTTTGTGGCCAGCAGTGCGGCCCAAGCCGTCGCTGACGCTGACATCGTTGTCACCTTGTTGACAGATGGGGATGCGGTCAGCAGCCTTTTGTTTGAGCAGGGGGTGGCGGGTGCACTCAAAGCTGGCAGTTTGGTGGTTGATATGTCCTCCATCAAACCGGCGCAGGCGCGCGCTCATGCGCAGCGTTTGGCCGAACTGGCCCAGGGCCCTGTGTGGCACTTGGATGCACCGGTTTCTGGCGGCACGGTGGGTGCCGAACAAGGCTCACTGGCCATCATGGTGGGTGGAGAACCCGCCGCATTTGAACGCGCTTTGCCGGTTTTTGCAGCGCTGGGGCGTGCCACCCATGTGGGGCCCGTGGGTGCGGGCCAATTGGCCAAACTGGCCAACCAAATGATTGTGGGCATTACGATTGGAGCCGTGGCCGAGGCTTTGTTGTTGTGCGAAAAAGGCGGCGCAAACATGGCCCAGGTTCGCACAGCCATAGCCGGCGGGTTTGCCGAAAGCCGTATTTTGCAAATACACGGCCAGCGCATGGTTGAACGCGACTTCGCCAAACGCGGGGCCATGACGGTACAACTCAAAGACATGTGCAATGCGCTGGACACCGCCCAAGAACTGGGTTTTGACGCCCCCATTTCAACCCTGCTCGAAAATCTTTACAGGCAGGCGGTGGAACACGGCCTGCACGACTTGGACCACTCCGGGCTGTTCGTGGAATTGGCTCAGCGCAACGGTTTGAAATGACCGACCTCCCACGCAAACAAGACAAATCCAAGGCCCAACCCAGCCTGGCGTTGGCAAGCTGTGTGTTTGTGCTGTGCCTGTTTTTTTTCAGTGTCCTGATCGGGAACGAACACAAAGAGGAAAGCGCCCGGGCCCAACAGGCGGCAATGACCGTTGCCAAAGAGCACGCTCTGGCGATCGAGAGCCGAGTTGAACGTTTGATGTCGACCACTTACCTGATGGCTGCATCGGTGCGCAAAGACCAAGGTAGGGTGATTGAGTTTGAGGCCATGGCCAAAGCCATATTGCCGCTTTTTCCGGGCGTAACCGCCTTGTCGCTGTCGCCCAATGGGGTTATCAGACACGTTTTTCCCATGGACGAAAATGCCCGGTCCTTGGGTTTTAACCAGTTGGCCGACCCGCAGCAAAGCCCTGAAGCCTTCAAAGCGCGCGACAGCGGCAAGCTCACGCTGGCGGGCCCGTTGCTTTTGACGCAGGGCGGCACGGGCGTGATAGGTCGTTTGCCAATATACCTCCCAGACAACGCCAGCAATGAACAGTTTTGGGGGTTCGCCAACGTGGTGATCCGATTCCCAGATGCGCTCAAAGGCATCGGGCTGCAAAGCCTCGGTCAGCTGGGTTTTGACTATGCGTTGTGGCGCGAAGTGCCAGCGTCGCCAAACCCCCAAATCATCGCCAGCTCCCGCAAAGATCTGTCGGTTGCAACGCTCAATGACCCGGTCAATGTCAATATCACCGTTCCCAATGGGCAGTGGGTTCTGAGCCTGGCGCCACATGCAGGCTGGACCCACCCCCAGCTCTATGGGGCCTACGCCGTGGCTGGGTTGGTGTTCTCAGCAATGCTTGCCTATCTGGTCAAGCTGTTGGTTGATCAACGCAATTACAGGTATGGCCTGGAAGATCAGGTGGAGCAACGGACCCAAGAGATTCGTTCTGTCCAAGACCATTTGCAGGCCACCCTGGACGCGATACCCGACCTCATGTTCGAGATCGACCTGTCGGGAAAACTGCACCGGGTGCACGCACTCAATCCCGAGCTCTTGGCCGTGCCGTACGACCAAATCGGACAACGCAATATCAACGAGCTGCTGCCGCCCGAAGTCTGCGAAGTTGCGCACCGAACCATGCAAGAGGCGCTGGAGCATGGGCGCTCACACGGGCAGCAGTACAGCCTCCAGACCCCGGTTGGAGAAAGGTGGTTTGAACTCTCGGCTGCCCGCAAAACCCACCATTTGTCAGACACGCCCCGCTTCATTTTCTTGGCACGCGACATCACGGACCGCAAAAACAACGAAGCAGAACTGCAGTTGGCGGCCAAAGTGTTCGAGCAAAGCAACGAAGCGTTTTTAATCACCGATGCCCATCAAAACATCGTCAAAGTCAACCCTGCTTTTACCAAGATCACGGGTTACAGCCCTGCTGAAGTGTTGGGCCAACAGCCCAAACTGCTGACGTCTGGCCGCCAGGGTGCGCATTTTTACCAAGACATGTGGCTGGACATTGAACACCGGGGCCACTGGGAAGGCGAGATCTGGAACCGCCGAAAAGACGGGCAGGAGTACCCTGAATGGTTGTCCATCACCCGCGTCACCGACGAACAAAACAAGCCCAAACACTACATCGCCATCTTCAGCGACATCACGCAACGAAAGGCCCAAGAAGCCAAAATTCGGTCCTTGGCATTTTTTGACCCGCTCACCGGCCTTGCCAATCGCAGTTTGCTAAAAGACCGCGTCGAGCATGACCTGGATCAAGCCAAACGCCACAACACCCACATGGCTTTGCTGTTTCTGGATCTGGATCACTTCAAAAACGTCAACGATTCATTGGGTCACGCGGTGGGTGACGAGTTGTTGATCGAGGTGGGAAGGCGCCTCGCTTCTCACTTGCGCGCGCAAGATACCCTGGCCCGCCTGGGCGGCGATGAGTTTGTGGCTGTGCTGCCCGACACCGACGCCAATGGGGTCACCCATTTGGCGCAGGCACTGCTCGGCCTGATGGCGGAACCCTATTCGCTCTCAGCCCATGAGCTCAATATCACCCCGTCCATAGGTATTTCAATATACCCCGAGGATGGCACGGACTTTGACACCTTGTACCGGTGTGCGGACACGGCAATGTACCGTGCAAAGCAAGAGGGGCGAAACTGCTTCAGCTTTTTCACCAACGAGTTGCAAAGAAGCTCCATCCACCGCCTCACGCTTGAAAACGCCTTGAGGCGCGCGCTGGAGCGCAATCAGCTGCACCTGCACTACCAACCACAGCAGTGTTTGCGAACCCACAAGGTGCTGGGCGTGGAGGTACTGCTGCGCTGGAACCACCCAGAATTGGGTTCGGTTTCACCGGCCGAATTCATTCCGATTGCCGAAAACAGCGGGCTGATCCTGAGCATAGGTGAATGGGTGCTGCGAACAGCAGCGCTACAGGTAAAAGCCTGGATGGACAGTGGCTTGCCCGAAATGGTGCTGGCGGTCAATTTGTCTGCGGTGCAATTCCGCCAACCCCAACTGTTGGAAACTGTGATGGGGGTGCTGCAAGACACTGGCTTGCCCGCACGTTGCTTGGAGCTGGAACTCACCGAAAGTGCCGCCATGCACGACCCCAAGGCAGCCATCGCCACCATGGACGCCTTGCACCAGCAAGGCATTCGCATGTCGGTGGACGACTTCGGCACTGGGTACTCGTCCCTCAACTACCTCAAACGCTTCAAGGTCTACAAACTCAAAATCGACCAGAGTTTTGTTCGGGATGTTCCCAGTGATCCAGAAGATGCCTCCATTGTGAGTGCCATCATCAACATGGCCCACAGTCTGGGCATGACCACGATTGCCGAAGGCGTGGAAACCGTCGAACAGCAGCAGTTTTTGAAAGACAACGGTTGCGACGAAATCCAGGGCTACCTTTTCAGTCGCCCATTGCCTCCGCCGGAACTGGAGCGTTTTGTGCGTCAAGCCATGCAGGCCTGACGCATCAAATCAACCCCTGTTCGGGTTCAACGCGGTGAGCGGCGTGCGCCTGCAGGCCGGCCACCACCCGCCGGGCGCCCTGCCCCCCCTGCACGTTCGCCACGGCCGTGGTGTTCATGCCCGCCAAAGCCGCCATTCCCAAAGCCATTGCCACGAGCGGCCCCATGCGGCTTGCTGTGGCCAAAGTCTTGACCACCACGCTCGCCATAAGGTGCGCCGCCACGCTTGTCGGCAAAACCACGGTCTTCAAAACGGCCGGCGCCAGGCTGTTGCTGACGCGGCTCAAAAGCGCCTTTGTCAGAGCGGCCAAACGAGGCGAAACCACCACGCGAATCACCACCGCGCCCACGGCCGCCGTCGAAGCCACCACGGTTGTCATTTCCACGGAATGGACCACCGCGCCCACGGCCACCGCCAGGTCGACGGTCGCCACGGTCTTCATACACCTGCTTTTTGGGTTCCAAGCCGGGAATGGTGTGAGCGTCAATGCGCTGCTGGCTGTAAGCCTCGATCTCGCCGATTTTGCGACGATCGCGGAATTCGGCCATGGTCACAGCCAAGCCCTTGCGACCCGCACGGCCGGTGCGGCCGATGCGGTGGGTGTAGTCCTCGGCCTTCATGGGCAAACCGAAGTTGAAAACGTGGGTGATCGTGGGCACATCAATGCCCCGGGCAGCCACATCGGTGGCCACCAAAATTTGAACGCGACCATCGCGCAAAGCCATCAGACGGCGGTTGCGCAACCCCTGGCTCAAAGCGCCGTGCAACGCCACAGCTGAAAAGCCCACTTGCTGCAACTCTTCGGCCAAGGCATCACATTCGATTTGGGTGCTCGCAAAAACAATCGCTTGGTCAATCGAAGCATCGCGCAGCCAGTGGTCCAGCAATTGGCGCTTGTGTTGCGGGCTGTCGCACCAGAACAGTTTTTGCTCAATGCTGCTGTGCTTTTCCTGGGGCGTGTCGATTTGCACCTTTTGCGGCTCGCGCATCACGCGGGCTGCCAAGGTTTGAATGCGCGGCGCAAAGGTGGCGCTGAACATCATGGTCTGGTGACGGTTCATGGTCAGCTGGTTGACTTCTGCTAGATCGTCAGCAAAACCCAAGTCCAGCATGCGATCGGCTTCGTCCACCACCAAAAACTTCACTTCGTCGAGCTTGATCTGGCCCGAGCGCTGCAGGTCCAGCAAGCGGCCGGGTGTGGCCACCACCAAATTCGCGTTTTGCAATTTGGCAATTTGCACCTGGTAAGGAATACCGCCGACCACGTTGGCAATGCGCAGGCCACGGCAATGTTTGACCAAGTCAATGGCGTCGTGGGCCACCTGTTGGGCCAGTTCGCGGGTGGGGCACAACACCAAGGCACCGGGCACAGTGGGCTTGAAATGGCGGGCCAGCAAAGGGTTTTTGCGCTTGGCCTTCTTGGGCGCGGGCTTGCCTGCGGCAGTGGCCTCGGCCACTTGCCGATCCCATTCGGCGCGTTCACGGGCTTCTTCTTCGGCTTGCTGCTCCAGCAAAGTGTGCAGCACAGGCAACAAGAAAGCAGCGGTTTTGCCACTGCCCGTTTGGCTTGACACCATCAAATCGGTATAGCCTTTGGCGTGCCCGCCTTGCATGGCTTTGGGTATGGCAGCGTTTTGCACCAGGGTGGGCTGGGTAAAGCCCAAATCCACCACGGCTTGCACCAGCTCGGGAGCCAAACCCAATACCGCAAAAGGGTTAGGGCCAACCGGCTCAGCTGCCACGGGGTTTGCTGCCACTTCAGGTGCAGCGATTTCAATGTCGGAAACCATATTTTCAAAGTCAGTCATGTCGTCGTCCAGGCGCACAGGCGCCATTGAGCGAAACGAGGACAAGCCAAGCCAATATCAAGGCTTGGGCGGGCTCGATTCGTTCGTGGTCAAAAAACACATCGACCATCAAACGAATCAAGACGCAGACTGTCGAAAAAACGACAAGCGCTATGAGCGGGCCAAAATTTACCACCGCAGTGGTCTACCGGAAACAACCGGCGAAGGGGCCCAAGAGTGAGGCAGATGCACGTAAAACACTGAACATCAAGTTCAGCGCAAGCAGGATTATCCCACATACGCGCCACAAGCGCACCTTTTTTTGTGCACCGCCGCAAAAAAGAAACTTCTCCCATGGCGAAAGTTCGGCAGGTAAAATCCAGCCCGGTCGACGTCACGGTCGTTACAGGTACAACACGGGTTACGCACCAGGAGTTTTTCATGCTGTTTGGCAAACTTTTGCCCCGAGAGGGCAATTTTTTTGAATTGTTCAACCAGCATGCTGCGCATGTTGTGGTGGCCGCCAAGGCATTTTCGGAGTTGGTGAACCACTACAACGACCTTCATCTGCGAGCCAAATACAACCAAGAAGTTGACGATGCAGAGCGTGCGGCAGACCGGGTTACCCAAGAGGTCAATCGACTGATCCACAAAACGTTCATCACGCCCATTGACCGCGAGCAAATTCACTCTCTGATCAACACCATGGACGATGTGGCTGACCTGATCCAGGACTCCGCCGAAACCATGGCGCTTTACGACGTGAAGCACATGACCGATGAAATCAGCCGTTTGACGGAATTGAGCGTGAAGTGCTGCGAGCGCATGAAGTCAGCCATTGCACTGCTGGGCCAACTTTCGGAACCCAAAGCGGCCGAGGCAGCCCTCAAAACCTGCGAGGAAATTGACCGCCTGGAATCCGATGCCGACCGCGTCATGCGCACGGCCATGAGCAAGTTGTTCCGTGAGGAACCCGATGTGCGTGAGGTGATCAAACTCAAAGCCATTTACGAACTGCTGGAGACGATCACAGACAAATGCGAGGACGTGGCCAATGAGATCGAGGGCATCGTCCTCGAAAATTCCTGATTCGAGGGGCTTTTGATGGCAACAATTCAGGTGGCACTGTGGGTGGTCGTTGTACTGGTGGTCCTGGCGCTGGCGTTCGACTTTATGAACGGTTTTCACGACGCGGCCAACTCCATTGCCACTGTGGTGTCCACCGGGGTGCTCAAGCCTGCGCAGGCGGTGGCTTTTGCGGCTTTTTTCAATTTCGTGGCCATTTTTGTTTTCCACCTGAGCGTGGCAGCCACCGTGGGCAAGGGCATCGCCGACCAGGGCGTAGTTGACGTCTACGTGGTGTTCGGCGCGCTGTGCGGGGCCATCACTTGGAACGTGATCACCTGGTACTACGGCATTCCCAGCAGCTCCTCCCATGCATTGATCGGTGGCATTGTTGGCGCCGTGATTGCCAAGGCGGGCAGCGGGGCCCTGATGGCCTCCGGTATCGTCCGCACAGTCACCTTCATATTTGTATCGCCCCTGCTGGGCTTCATTTTTGGCTCGTTGATGATGGTGCTGGTGGCCCACATATGCCGGCGAACCGCCCCCTCGAAGGTGGACCGGTGGTTCCGGCGGCTTCAACTGGTTTCTGCAGGTGCCTACAGTTTGGGGCACGGCGGTAATGACGCGCAAAAAACCATAGGCATCATCTGGATGCTGCTGATTGCCACAGGGTACGCCACCACTGCAGACAAAGCACCGCCGAGCTGGACCATTGTGGCTTGCTACGCCGCCATCGGCATTGGCACCATGTTTGGGGGCTGGCGCATTGTCAAAACCATGGGGCAAAAAATCACCAAACTCAAGCCTGTGGGCGGTTTTTGCGCCGAGACAGGTGGAGCTATCACGTTGTTTCTGGCAACTTCAATGGGTATACCCGTGTCAACCACCCACACCATAACCGGCGCCATAGTGGGCGTTGGGTCGGTGCAACGAATGAGTGCGGTTCGCTGGGGGGTTGCCGGCAATATCGTGTGGGCCTGGGTGCTCACCATCCCTGCGTCGGCCTTTGTGGCTGCTGTGGCTTACTGGGTCAGTTTGTCCATTTTCTGAGCCTTACCGCAAAAAATGGGTTCGGTAGTGTTCGAGTTCGTCTATGGACTCGTGCACATCGGCCAAGGCGGTATGCTTTTGGTGCTTTTTGAAAGCACTGTAAACCTCGGGGCGCCAGCGTTTGGCCAGCTCTTTTAAGGTGCTCACATCCAAGTTGCGGTAATGGAAATAAGCCTCCAGTTTGGGCATGTATTTCACCAAAAACCGGCGGTCCTGCCCTATGGAATTGCCACACATGGGCGACCCTGATTTGGGCACATAGCGCTGCATGAACTCGATCACCGTGGCTTCTGCTTGTGCCTCGCTCACCTGGCTGGCCTTCACTTTTTCAATGAGGCCGCTCTTGCCATGAGTGCCTCTGTTCCAGGCGTCCATGCCATTGAGAACAGCGTCGCTCTGGTGAATCACGATCACCGGGCCATCTATCCGCGGCGTCAAATTTGGACCGGTTATTACTATTGCAATCTCCAGCAAGCGGTCTGATTCTGGCTCCAAACCACTCATTTCACAATCCAGCCAAACCAAATTCTGGTCGCTCTTGGCCAATACTGCGGCCGAAGGTTCGGCACCGAAGGAAGTAGATGCGTGCGATGACATAGGGCGTCATTTTCACCGATACGGCGTCGTGGTTCACATCTTTTCGATAGACTCGAAGCAATGAGCACAGATTTTGCCCTGACGGAAGCCGCTTGGACGGCCTTTTTCTGCCTCCTTTTGGTGGCCCACTGGGTGGTTAAAGTGTGGTTGGCGAGCCGGCAAATCCGCCATGTGGCGGCGCATCAGCAAACGGTGCCCCTGCCCTTCAGTCAGACCATCGAACTGCCCGCCCACCAGCGCGCAGCCCGCTACACCATAGCCAAAACCCGCCACAGCATACTCAGCGCCACACTGGGTGCGGTCACTCTTGTGGCCTGGACTCTGATGGGTGGGTTGCACCTTCTTAACCAAACACTTGAACAGTGGCTGGGGCACGGTTTGTTGCAGCAACTTGCTTTGCTAACTGCTTTTACGCTGATGGGCGCCTTGGTGGAATTGCCGCTGTCTTGGTATGCCACTTTCCGCGTAGAAGAACGTTTTGGTTTCAACAAAATGTCCTTGGGGCTGTGGATCAGCGATGGCATCAAAGGGCTGTTGGTGGGTGCAGTGCTCGGTTTGCCCATGGCTGCCGCGGTGCTGTGGCTGATGGAAACTTCGGGCCCCTTTTGGTGGCTGTGGGCCTGGGCCGTTTGGACGGGTTTCAGCCTGTTGCTGATGGTGGTGTACCCCACCTGGATCGCCCCGCTGTTCAATCAATTCAAACCCATAGACGACGAAACCCTGAAATCCCGGGTGCAAAATTTGATGCAACGCTGTGGATTCCAGGCACGCGGCCTTTTTGTCATGGATGGCAGCAAACGCAGCGCACATGCCAACGCCTATTTCACCGGGCTTGGCCCCGCCAAACGGGTGGTGTTTTTTGACACCTTGCTCGCCCAGCTCACCCCCAACGAATTGGACGCCGTCTTGGCACACGAACTGGGGCATTTCAAACACCGCCATGTGATCAAACGCATGTTGACTGTTTTTGCCATGAGCCTGTTGGGTTTTGCAATACTGGGCGTGCTTTACAGTCAAACCTGGTTTTACACCGGGTTGGGCGTGCAACCCAATATGGATGCACCCAACAGTGCGCTGGCTTTGATTTTGTTTTTGAGCGTGGCACCCTTGGCTGCCTTTTTTGTGACGCCGCTGATGAGCCACAGCTCTCGCCAACATGAATTCGAGGCCGACGCCTACGCGGTCAGTCAAACCAGCGGCCCCGATTTGGCAAACGCCCTGCTCAAGTTGTATCAAGACAACGCCAACACATTGACCCCAGACCCGCTTTTTGTGAAGTTTTATTACTCCCACCCGCCGGCCAACGAGCGCATGACCCAATTGGTGGGTTCGCCCGCTGCATGAGCACCGCACCCCGTGAAGGACTGGTGGTGGCCTCGTTTGGCCGCCACGCCATGGTCGAAACGCCCTCGGGTGAACGGGTTTTGTGCCACCCGCGTGGCAAAAAAAGCCAAGTGGTTGTGGGAGATCGGGTGTTGTGGCAACCCTCAAGTGACGAGGGAACCATCGAGAAACTGCTGCCCAGGCGCAACCTGCTCTACAGGCAAGACGAAATCAGAACCAAGTCGTTTGCAGCCAACTTGGATTTGGTTTTGGTGTTGCTCGCGGCCGAGCCAGAGTTTTCTGAAAGCCAACTCACCCGGGCTTTGATTGCTTGCCATGCGGAGCGTGTGCCCGCCCTGGTGGTATTGAACAAGCAAGACCTGGCGGAACCCTTTCATCGGGCGTGGGACCGCCTACAACCCTACCGGGACATGGGCGAGACGGTTCTTCCCCTGAGCCTCACAGGGCAACTGAGCGATGACGGACTGAGCCACTTGCGGCAGCAGCTGCAAGGCCGTACCACTTTGGTACTCGGCCCCTCTGGCTCCGGGAAAAGCACCCTCATCAACCGCTTGGTGCCCGAGGCCCAAGCCCAAACCGGCGAAATTTCCAAAGCACTCAATTCTGGCCGGCACACCACCACCACCACCACATGGTATTGGCTCGAAGCCAACCGCTCCAGCGCCCTGATCGATTCACCGGGCTTCCAGGAATTCGGACTCCATCACCTAGAAGCAATGCAACTCGCGCACTGCATGCCCGATTTCGCGCGCCACTTGGGCAAGTGCAAGTTTTACAACTGCACCCACTTGCACGAACCCGGTTGCGCCATTCGCAGCGCGGTAGCGCCTGCAGCGGCAGAGCACCCCATCAGCGAAAATCGATACCGCCTTTATGGAGCGCTGTTTGCAGAACTGATTGCCGGACAAAACAGATACTGATGCCATCGTTTTGAACATTTTCAGAGCGATATTTGATGTAAGTCATCCAATTGCCTTGCCGTTTATTGCCATTTGCGCATAGCATGACGGAACTTCCTTAGGGGGCAAGATCACATGCGTTTATTGACAGCTTTTGCCTTGGCTTGGGTGCTGCCGTTCTGGGTGCATGCGCAGCCCAGCCAGCTGGACCGGATTCAGGCGACCAAAACAGTCAAGGTTTGCATTTGGCCCGACTACTACGGCATCAGCCTTCGGAACCCGAAAACACAAAAGCTTTCGGGGCTGGACTCAGACTTGGCGCTCGAGCTGGGCAAGGACTTGGGCGTTGCCGTCGAGTTTGTTGACAGTTCGTTCTCCAAGCTTTTGGTCGACGTTCCGTCTGGCGCCTGCAACGTGGCCATGTTTGGGGTCGGCATCACAACCGCCCGGGCAGAGAAGCTCCGCTTCACCCGCCCCACGCTCGCCAGCGATGTTTACGCCATCACCACCTTGGGAAATCGCCGCATCAAGACCTGGAGCGACATTGACAAACCGGGCAATGTGGTGGCTGTCATCAAAGACACGCTGCATGAATCCTTGCTGCGCGAGCGTTTCCGCAATGCCACTTTGTTGGTGGTGGACTCGCCCATGGCACGCGAGCAAGAAGTGCAAGCCGGGCGAGCCGATTTGTTCATGACCGACTACCCCTACAGTCGGCGCATGCTGGAAACCACCGATTGGGCGCGGCTCATTGCCCCACCAGAAGTGTTTCACCTGACGCGGTATGCCTACGCAGTGGCCCCCGGCGATGAAAAATGGTTCAAGCGCATGGAGCAATTTGTGAGCGATATCAAGCGCGACGGACGGCTCCTGTCATTTGCCCAGCAATACAAACTGGGTGAAATTGTGGTTCAAAATTGAGTCGATCTGCCTTTCAGATGGAACCGAAAACCAGCAGCGAGCCCGCCAGACAGTCTAGGGCACTGTCCCGGCTGGCCTACGTTTTTATGGGGCTGTTTGCCTTGGCGGTTTGCTTGGGGGCGGCGTACTCGTCTTGGCGCGAGCGGGCTGCGATTCTCGATACCCAACTTCAAAGGGCCCAGGCTTCGGCCTTGGTCATGGAAGAGGAAATCACCCTCACCCTGAAACTGTTTGAAAACACCCTCCGCGCCCTGGCGGAGAGCACCAAGTTGTCGGCCACCAGCATGACCCCAGATGCGCTGGACGCACTGCTCGGGAGTTTGGTGCGTAACCAGCCCATGCTGAGGTCGTTGTCCATCTTGGATGACGACCAAGTGGTTTATGCCAGCAGCAACATCGGCAACCGCGGAAAACAGGTCAAATTGAATGATTTCTTGCCCACCGAAAACCCCAAGTTTGGTTCCGGCCACCTCCGCATGGGCAATGCTTGGACCGGGCGGGATCTGTCCGACGGCAGCCCTTTGAGTGGAAACGACGCCCTGCCTTCCGATAGGCCTTTCTTTGTTCCTGTGGTCATCCACTTGGGTGCATTCCCGAACAAATTGTCTTTTGTAGCGGCCGTCAACCCAGACCATTTTCTCAACCGTTTCAGCCGGCAAACCACGGCATCATTTCGTGAGAGCTTTCGGTGGATACGCCTGGATGGAAAGACCCTTGCATTTTCTGCAGAGCACCCACAAAGTGCCACGTTCGGCCCCCCATCGCTTCTGAACCGAATTCTTCAAGAAGAAATTGGCTACGCCCACACCGACGGGCTGGTCGCCTTCAGAACTTCGGGCTTGTACCCTTTCTTTGTCGCCGTTGACAGCTCAAGCGGCGAAGCATTGGCAGCCTGGATGCAAAGCGCCATCGGGCTGGCAACCGGTGTGTTGCTTGCGCTGAGCCTGGTGACCTGGGTCACACTGCTGTTGCTGCAAAAAATTGAAGAAGAAGAACAAAAACTGCATGCTGAGCGGATCCGGCTTCAAGCGGTTTACGACATATTGCCGGTGGGAATATCCATCACAGACCCCCAAGGCGAAATCATTGACTGCAATCCCGCATCCGAACGTTTGCTGGGTATCACCAAAGCGGAGTTGCTGGCACACGACTACGACGAACAGAGTTGGTTGGTTTTCCGAGAAGACGGCACGCCCATGCCCCGAGAGGAATTTGTCAGCGTGCGGGCACTGAAAGAGCAACAGGCGATTTACGACAGTGTGGTTCGGGTTACAAAAGCCACCGGCGACGTTTGGCTTTCAGTCAGTGCGCTGCCGGTGGCCCACAAGCAGTACGGTGTGGTCATTGCGTTCTCCGACATCACAGAACAGCGCTTACAGGCACAAGCGCTGCTGGCCGCCAAACAGCAGGCCGAGTCTGCCAGCCAGTACAAGAGCCAGTTTCTGGCCAACATGAGCCACGAAATACGCACGCCCATGAATGCCATTTTGGGCATGCTCAAACTCTTGCATCACACGCCTTTGCAAACCAGGCAACTGGATTATGTGGAAAAAACGGAGAGCGCGGCCAAGTCATTGTTGAGCCTGATCAACGACATTTTGGATTTTTCAAAAGTAGAAGCAGGCAAGTTGACGCTGGATCCACAGCCGTTTGAGGTGCGGTCAATGCTGGCCGACCTGGCGGTTATTTTGTCGGCCAACCTCGAAAACAAGTCTCTTGAGATACTGGTGGACGTGGATCCCGCCGTGCCCGAACGGCTGATTGGCGACGTGATCAGACTCCAGCAAATACTGATCAACCTGGGCGGCAACGCCATCAAGTTCACACCCACGGGCGAAGTGACCTTGCGCATCGCCCTGTTGGAGCACCGTGCCAGCCATATCCGCTTGGGTTTTGAGTTGAGCGACACAGGCATAGGCATTGCCCCCGAAAATCAACTGAAGATATTCAGCGACTTCACGCAAGCCGAAGCCTCTACAACGCGCCGTTTTGGCGGCACCGGGTTGGGGCTGGCAATATGCCGCCGCTTGGTCGAACTCATGGGTGGCGAGCTTCAACTCGTCAGCGCGCTCGGCCAGGGCTCCAGTTTCTCGTTTTCCTTGCCTTTTTATGTGCCGCCCAGCACCCGCACCCAGGGCACACCTGCGCCCTCCAAGGTGCTTTTGCTGGAATCTCACCCAAGGGCCAGAGCCCTGACCGAGCGTTTGCTATCGGGTTTGCACCATGCCGTGTACAGCACAGACAACGGCGAGCAAGCCCGCGAATGGATGGCACAACACCATGAGAGAGGCCACCCCTTCGACGTGATCATCATAGGCGGTGTTTTTGAGCTCGCTCCTCCCTGGAAATTGGTTGCAGAATTGCGTCGTCTGCAGAGCCAACGCTCTGGGCCAGCTGCCAAGCGTGAACAAATCGTGTTGTGCGTCACGTCTGCCGGGCGGGAGGCCGCGTTCCAACAATCTCGCGAACTCCAGTCACTGGTGGACGGCTACCTGCTCAAACCCCTTACACAAGGGCCGCTTGAAGACCTGCTTCAACAACTGAAGAACAACCCAGACGGCGCACCTGCGGTTGCAACCCAGAACACCACGCAACGCCTTGCGGGTTTGCGGGTGCTGGTGGTGGAAGACAATGCCATCAATCAGCAAGTGGCCGAAGAATTGTTGACCGCCCAGGGCGCGACCGTCGACTTGGCCGACAACGGGGAACACGGCGTCGAAGCGGTTGCGGCGGCGGAAAAAAACAGGCGCCCCTACGACGCGGTGCTGATGGACATGCAAATGCCGGTCATGGACGGCTTGGCAGCCACGGCAACCATCCGCCAAACACTCGGCTTGAGCCAACTGCCAGTCATCGCCATGACAGCGAACGCTTTGGTGTCTGATCGCCAAAGCTGCCTGGACGCCGGCATGAATGACCATATTGGCAAACCCTTTGACCTCGAAAATTTGGTCGCCAAGTTGCTTCAGTGGGCGCGCCCGCACGAAATGCAGGCAACCCGACAAGCACAGATCCAAACCGATCTTGCCGTACTCAACGAAACCGAACCCCAAAGGGGTCAAGCGCTGGCTCTGATCAACTTGGCCGCTGCATTGCAACGTTTGGGGGGAAACCAGAACCTGCTTCGGCGAATGCTGCAACGCTTCAGCGAAGATCTTCCCGGCCTGATGACCCAATGTGCAAACGCCCACGCCCAACATGCCACAGAAGAATTGGCCAAGTTGCTGCACACGGTCAAGGGGACTGCATCCGCGCTGGGGGCAGAGGTTTTGGCCCATGTGTGCGCCGAAGCCGAAAAGATCGCCCGCACGGCCAATTTGCCAGATTTGGCGGAACTGCGGGCCACCGTTGCCTCGACGCTCGAAGCGGCGCAAACACATACCGCGGCCCTTTCCTCAGACGCTCCGCCAAGCGCCCACCAAGACGGTGGTTCTGTGCCAGTCTTGACACCCAAAAACAAAGCCGATTTGAAAAACTTGTGCCTCTTGTTGCGGGCTCAAGACATGGAGGTGTTTGAAGCACTGGACCGACTGACAGACTTGCCTGCAGATCTGCTGAACAGCCAGCGTTGGAACAAGATGGTGCGGGCTGTAGACTCCATGGACTTTGCGGGAGCTGCCGGCGAATGCGAATCGTTGTTGGAAGCCTGAGCGAAAAATCAACCCACCAAGCGGGCCAACAACATCAACGCCAATAACAGCAGCCACAACACCACAGAACGCCAAACCAGGCCCACCACACTGGCCAAATGCCCCAGTTGAGGCTCTTGAGCCATTGACTCCAAATCTTCACCCAACCCGGTGTGGGCGCTTGAATAGGCTACGGTAAGCAAGCGAACGTCGATCGCGCCTGAAGTCGCTGCCAACACCACACCATCGTTCGCGTTGGCAAATCGTGATGCGTCTTGCCTCCATGCAGCCACGGCTTCCTCAAAGTTGCCCACCACCGCGAACGCCAGGCCAGTAACACGCACCGGCAAAAAATCCACCCAATGCCAAGCGGTAGATGACACAAGTTGCAATTCAGAGCTGGGCGCATTGACCACAGGTTGCTCCGCCCACCATTTTCTAGACAAGAGTTCGCTCATTCGATAGAGCACCGCACCCGCGGGCCCAAGGCCCAACGCGGCCAGCAACACGAAGCAAAACAGCACACCCAGCACGTGACGGTGCGCCGCGATCACCGCGTACTCAATCACCTGGCGCAACAACTCCGTCCTTGGCAGCAGGGATGCATCCACTTGCTTCCAGCGGGCCAATTCGGCACGAGCGCTGACGTCGTCACCTGCACCCAGGGCTTCTCGTATCACTGAAAAATGGTGGCTGAACTGCCTGAATCCCAGTGTCAGGTAAAGCACCCCAACCATCCAGGCCAACGCCAGCAGCACACTCACCTGCCAAAGCAGGTGGTAAATCAACGCCGAGCACACAGTGGGCAAAGCCGCAGCCAACCCCCACACCAACCATGCTTGCACCGTATGACCGGCATCCAGTGACTTTTGGGTCCAGGCTGCCCAAGCATGCGCCAAGCGATGCGGGGCATTGCCCGGCGCCAAAGGACGGGCTTGCTCCAGCAACAAGGCGATGAATATGGCCAGAAAATTCATCTGCACATCATAGCGGCCCCGCGCAATGGCCGGTTCAACTCAAGCCATCAGAAATCGGTAGAAATTGCGCAGCATGCCAGCCGTGGCACCCCAAATATAGTGCTCTTCCACGCCGTTGGAATACGGCATTGAAAACCATTCCCGCCTCTCACCTTCGAACTCCCAAAGATGACGACGGTGGTTGGAGGGGTTCAAAACAAAATCAAGAGGCACTTCAAACACCTTCTCGACTTCGTGCGGGTTGGCACTCCAGGTGTACCCAGGTTGCATACAGGCCACCACGGGCGTCACCACAAAAGCGGAACCCGTCACGTATTGCGGCAATACCCCAAGCACTTGAAGCTCTTCTGCACGCAAGCCCACCTCCTCGTGCGCTTCGCGCAGGGCAGCGTCAACGGCATCTTTGTCACCCGCGTCCAGCTTGCCGCCCGGAAATGCCACCTGCCCCCCGTGACTCGACAGGTGCAGAGCCCGTTGCGTGAGCAGCAAGGTCGGTCGTTCGTGCATTACCAAAGCCATCAACACAGCTGC
>JACCDQ010410975.1_pt1 | contig 32838 bp, 18 predicted proteins | sample 7446031 | NCBI WGS metagenome assembly JACCDQ01 (sample SAMN15323442, study PRJNA562643) | freshwater metagenome | isolation source: river surface water | place: USA:Blue River Watershed | collected 2017-08-17 | reverse complement strand
GAACAGCCAGCGCCATAAAAGTAAATGCCTTTGATGCTGGAGGCAAGCTGCATGATTTCGGTGTTTTTCTTCAACTCAGCTTCAATGATGTCCGCTGAATGAAAATATGGATTGAAGCCCATTGTTGAAAAAAAACTTTGGTTATTTTTGTTGTCTACTAATACCCAGTCGCTTTTGGTAGAACCACTTTCAATAATGAAATACATAGTTTGTTATAGAGTGAATGATAGCTTTGTGTCAAATTTACACTATCCAAATATATAGATAATACTTCATACGTGCAGCACAATCAAAAAAAAATCAATTCAGAACTCAATCCAAACGTATCTGTCGACTGCGTTATCTTCGGATTTGACCTCGAACAACTTACCGTGTTGCTTATCGACCGCGGCGAAATATCCTCTGCTTTTGGGCCGCGCATGGCCCTTCCTGGCAACCTTATCTACGACAACGAAAACCTCGACATGGCAGCCAACCGCGTTCTAGACGAACTCACTGGCCTCAACAATATTTACTTAGAACAAGTTGGTGCCTTCGGCGACCCAGACCGCATTCACAAAGAGTCTGACCGCGAATGGCTCAAGAGCATTCGTGCAGAGCCAGAGGCACGTGTAATTACCGTAGCCTACTTTACGTTGGTACCGATGTCCAACTACAAACCACAAGCTTCGTCTTTTGCAAAAAATGCCGATTGGGTGCCGGTCAATGAAATCAAAGAACTCGCCTTTGACCACTTTGAAATCTTACAAGCAGCCAAAGATAAACTCAAGCAAAAAATCAAGATCCAGCCTATCGGCTTCAATTTATTGCCTGAGAAATTCACCCTGAGTCAGCTACACCGTCTTTACGAGTCTATCTTAGACAAGCCCCTAGACAAACGCAATTTCCGACGCAAAATTCAAAAACTAGACATCCTGTCTAGCCTCAGAGAAAAACAACGTGGCGTACCGCACAAACCATCTCTTTTGTATGAGTTCAACGAAGAAAAATACCAAGAACTCACCCAAACTGGCTTTGACAACTTCGGTTTCTAAGCGCTTTCTTTTTTATCCCAACTAAAAATCGTAATTTTCTAAGGTAATTGTTACCCTGTTGTAACTTTTGCGACCAACAAATTGTTCTATTGCCGGACACAATTTTGAACCGCTCTGACTACAATACCTGTGTAGACCTCCACAGCGATGCGCTGTATAGGTTTTGTTTGCATTTCTTGCGAGATGTCGAACCAGCACGTGACACCGTACAAGACTGTTTTGAAAAATTGTGGATCAATAAGAATAGCGTAACAACAGACAAGGCAAAATCTTGGTTGTTTACCTGTGCCAATCACCTGATGCTCAATCACGTGAAACGGAACAAGGTCAAACAACAGCATTTGGATTCGCTCGGTTGGAGCAGTACCAATAGCTCAGACAAGCTCTTTGAAACCCAACAACTCATCGAATTGTTGGTCAAAGATTTGCCACCGCTGCAAAAAAGCATCTTATTGCTCCGAGACCTCGAAGGCTATGCTTACCAAGAAATTGGTGAAATGCTCGCGCTCACCGAAGCCCAAGTGAAAGTATACCTTTTTAGAGCGAGGCTCAAAGTCAAAAAACGCGCTAACGGACAATTTGTATTGGCTTCATGAAACCCACATTAGACAACATCGATCAATGGCTCTTTGATGCCCTCGAAGGCAACTTAAGCCCAAGTCAAGAGCAAGCGCTCGAGGACTTCATTGCCCAAAACCCAGGTTTTGAGCTCGAACAAGAAGCGTGGCAAAAAACCACCTACGCTGCCAACCCAATCACTTTTGAGCCCAAAGCTGCCCTTTACCGCAAAAAACGATTTGGCTACAAACCTGTTGCCGCGGCGGCTATCCTGCTCTTGCTCCTAGCGGTCAAAGCATTTATCTCCAATCAAGCGGCTCCTTCGCTTTCAAATAAGCAAACGGTTGCTTCAACTCCGCGTCCAACCAAAACTGCGGCTACTCAATCAGCGGCTACTCATTCTCGCTTATCCACTCCTTCTCTTTTAACTTCACCTTCTTCATCTCTCTCATCCGCTCCAGCTCCTTTCCTATCATCTACACCTACTTCGTCTCTCTCATCCACTCAAACTACATTCCTTTCATCTTCTCCTTCACTTTCAACTACAACCACAACTTCGTCATACGCGCAACGTTTGGATGTAGAACAAGCACTTGTCTTGGATCAGGCAGCCAATTATTTGACACCTGAAGTTGTTGCTGCGCCTGTTTCCTCCTCTTTTTCTGATGCGCTCTTTACCTTGCGCACATTGCCCACTGAGGCCATCACAGGTTACCGCACCGATTTGCGTTTTGAGTCATTGGCAGGTGTTGAAACCGATCTTGAATTCAAGAATTCTTTGCATTGGCCGGCACTACAGCGCGCAAGTCAGTTTGCACAAAAAGAACTTGGCCTCAGCAACAACCAATCTTACGACCTACTATTACCTGGTAAAAGCAATATCGATGCGAATATCAGTAGTGTTGGCACGCTTTCTCAGCTGCGTTTTCAGAGCACTTCTTTAGCGCGCACCGGCACTACCACGGCGCAAGAACTTACAGGTCAACAATTTAGCCTAGATGGCTATTCGCGCAGTTTGCGCACAGGCCTTGGCATCCAAGGCAACTACAAGCAACATGCGGGCGCAGCCGTCTCGGACTACGAAATCGGGCTTATCGCCGCTCCAAAAATTGCCATCAACCGATTTGTCATCATTGAGCCTGCCGCACGCTTGCGCCTCGGCGCACGATATGCAGACGCGGCCAAATTAAACGCACTTTCTTTTATTGAATTTGAAAACGCAGACCTCCGATCTATTCAAATAGACAGTACTCAAAAAGTTGGCCGCCGCCTATTTTACAAAGAACTCGACTTCAGCCTTGCCATCCAGACCCCTGTTTTATTTGTGAGTGCCCAACTCGAAAACACCTTCCGTCATTATGACTACGCCATGGGCAACGAGCAAAATCCGAACAACAGCCGCGCAACCCAACAAGTCACTGTTTCACTTGGTACACAATACGCCTCTCGCAATGAAAAAATGCGCATTGCACCTTATGTCCAATACCGCTCCAATCGCATGCAGACACAATATCATATAGGCGTCCAAATGAATATCAACAGATGGCAGCTCGGCTTGAATGCGGCTAGCCAGCAACAATACCAAATTGCACTAGGTTATTTCGGCAAGCACAGCGCCATTCTATTGCAGAGTTGCCAGCAACAACTCCTGTCACTGAATACACCAAGTTATTTCCATCAAGTCACCTTCCGCATTTACTCACAACCTAGCCGCAAGGCACGCAGATACATCACTTTATAATTATGAAAAAGTTCACCTTATCCCTGCTATTCTTGCTTGTAACAAGCAACCTATTGGCACAAGACCCGACCTTTACGCAATTTTATTCCAACCCGGTTTATCTCAACCCTGCGCTTTCTGGCTCAAGTGGCTGTCCGCGCGTTGCAATCAATTACCGCAACCAATGGCCGCAATTGACCGGCAATTATGTTACCTATGCTGCGGCTTACGACAGCTATTTTAAAAATATTTCCGGAGGAGTTGGCCTAGTTGCCATGCACGATGTGCAAGGCCAAGGAACCATCCAGACTTCCATGATTGGGGCGAGTTATTCCTACTATCTAAAAGTGAATCGCAAATTTAGACTCATGTTTGGCACGCAAGCCGCCTACTACCAAAAATACCTGGACTGGAGTCAGCTCACTTTTGGTGACCAAATCGACCCGCGTCGTGGCTTCATTTACCAAACCGGCGATGTGCCGCGTGGCAATGGCCATCGTGGCTTCTTTGATGTATCTGCAGGTCTTGTCGGATTCAGCAAGAATTTCTACTTCGGAGCGGCATTTCACCACCTGAACAGACCAGACGAATCCATGATCCTTGGCCAATCTAGACTTCCTATTAAAATCACTGGGCACATCGGTGCCAACATCAAGTTAGGGCAACGCGGCCGTTATTCTAGCACCACGTTCTTGTCCCCGAACATCATCTATCAATATCAAAACGGATTTCAACAACTCAATGTAGGTGCATACCTCAAGTATGAAAGCTTTACCATAGGGGCTTGGTACCGCAACAAAGATGCGTTTATCCTTACTGTAGGCATCAATACGGACAAATACAGAATTGGCTACAGCTATGACCTCACTGTGTCTCAACTTGGCAATGGTATTAGCGGTGGCTCTCATGAAGTTTCGTTGGGCATCAACCTCAAATGTAAAAAACCAGCCCGCGACTTCAGACGCATCAGCTGTCCATCTTTCTAGACTTTTGAGCAGCTAAATTGCAATTTGTAATTTAGCGCCATGAAACAACTCTTCTTCCTATTGTTACTTGGCGGGGCGCTCAGCATTCAAGCACAACAAAATTGGTTGGGCAACACCTCCCCTACTTATGACGAACTCATAGCGCACCTTCAGCAACTCGATCGTGCGCATAAAGAAATTCACCTTTACAACATGGGGCCTTCAGATTATGGGCAACCCATCTATTTATGCGTTGTAAATGGGCAGAAAGATTCACTCAGCACTTTTGAAAAAGCGCGAACCCACACCACTATTCTTATTAACAATGCCATTCATCCGGGTGAACCCGACGGCATCAACGCCTGCCTCATATGGCTCGATCAATGGATCCGCGCGGGCAAGCCCCTGAAGGGTCGAGATGGCGCTGATTTACCTGTAATTGCGTTTATTCCGGCATACAATGTAGGTGGCATGTACAACCGTTCTGGCACGAGCCGCGCCAATCAAAATGGCCCAGAGGAATATGGTTTCAGGGGCTCAACCAAAAACCTCGACCTCAACAGAGACTTCACCAAGATGGATGCCGTCAATACGCTCACGTTTGTCCAGATTTTTCAAGCACTCGACCCAGATATCTTCATAGACAACCATGTGTCTAATGGTGCCGACTACCCATACACACTGACGTATATCAGCTCGTTAAAAGAACGACTTGCGCCAAGCATGCGCTCCTTGACCTATGACCACTGCATACCCACCCTCAAAGATTATTGCCAAATAGGAAACTTTGAATTGTTCCCGTATGTCGAATTAAAAGGGGAAACACCTGAACGAGGAATCGTCGCCTTTAATGACCTGCCACGCTATGCAATGGGGTATGCCAGCTTGTTTCATTCCCTTTCTTTTACGGTCGAGACCCATATGCTCAAACCATTCCCAGAGCGCGTTCAGGCCACATTGCAATTTATGAATGCCACCATTGCTTATGCCATTGAAAATACAGAACGCATCGAAAAAGCGCGTAAAGAGGCCATCCAATGGAGCCGAGATCAGACCTATTTTCGTTTCAATTATCAAATGAACGAACAAGAAAAAGACAGCATACGCTTCAAGGGCTACAAGGCTGTGTATCCGATTCATCCTGTCACTGGGCTTGCACAATTAGAATACGACCGCCAGCAACCTTATGAAAAATACATTCCCTTTTACAATCATTATACGGCTTTAGACTCAGTCAAATGCCCGAGCGCTTATTTGATCGGTGGGCAAGAAACGAAAGTACTTGCTTATTTAAAAGCAAATGGAATTGCCTATCACGTCGTTGATTCATTTTACAACAAGCAGGTGAGTTGTTTTGTCGTGAAGGATTTCAAAGCCCCTAACCGCCCCTATGAAGGGCATTTCAAACTCTCCTCCATTCAAATGGCTAGCAGCACAAAACAAATTTTAGTCAAACCAGGGGATGTAATTGTGCCCGCGCAGCAAGACCGCGCTTTATTTATTCATTCGGTATTGCAACCCAATGCAGAAGACAGCTACCTCACCTGGAATTTCTTTGACAGCTACCTTCAGCAAAAAGAATACTTCTCAGCCTATGTTTTCAAGGCACAAATTGAAAGTATTCTTCAAAATGATCCTTCATTGAAAAAAGCATATGAAGAAAAAAAAGCACTCGATATCAAATTTGCACAAAGCGGATGGGATCAGCTTTTTTATATTTATCAGCGCAGTCCTTATTTTGAGCAGACATTTATGCGCCTGCCTATATACGAATTATACGATTAACGTACTATCAATTTACCCGCACAGCTCACACCCTCAATTTGCCACAAATAAAGACCGCTCGGCATTGAGTTGAGCGAAATTGTTAAAGTCTTCGAGTTGAGGTCTTCTACTTGCATGATTTTTCCGTCAATGGCATAGATCGTTATTTTTCCGAAGACCGGTTTGGAAAAACAAAACGTCGCGAAATCTTGAGCAGGATTGGGATAAACAATTGTAGATAATGTATTTTCAAATAATCCTGCATCTGTGTTGCCACAAGAACTTGAAAAATAACTTTGCGTTTCATATCTACTTTGTGCCGGAATTAGATATGAAATTACGGGTTGTTCTCCTATTTTCAACCACATGGATTGCGCTACAAAATCAGGGCAAGTTACATAGGCAAATGAGGTGTCTGTTTGCAATATTGTTCCTGCAGGCACAATCGTACCCTTGTTATTGTTGGCAAATTCATAATGACCCGTACCTTGCAAATTGTAATTCACCAAACTATATGGGAAAGCAGTGTTGGTGACTTCATTGCCTATAAAAAGCTGATTTGGCGAACTTTGATCGCTAAAAAAGATACCATACAAACGAGCTCTATTGCGGTAAAACAAATTATCAGGACCGTTTGATCCATGCGAATTATCGATCACAATATTATTAATGACATTTTGCTCAAACAAGTTTGCATAAACATAATTGCCGTGTAAAACCAAATCACCTGCACTATTAGCACCCAGCAGCGGGCTTGAATTCGTCCAATAGGCTTCTGTTGAGAAATTGAAAGCAGCCACATTTCCATTAGCCCCTGATTGAACCAAAATGGCATGACGCAAGTGTTTAAAAATATTATCTTCGATGCGGCACTCACCCGTGCTCGCTTGCAAAACAACACCATAGGCGCGACCTCCTTCTCCATAATCAAAAGCGTCAGTTAGGTAACTTTTACTAACTAATATATTCGAGCAACTATTCAAAGCAACATGCGCAAAAGTACAGTAGCGAGAATAGAGCGAACTGATTTGTGAATTGACAACAAAATTGAATTCAATTGAACTACTTTGCTCAGGTGCAGTATCATCGCTGCGCTCAATGGAAAAACACCTCAATTTAATATGCTCCTTCGGAGTAAATCTTTGCACCACACAAGGCAGTTCATTCAAATAAGATCTTCTAATTTTTGCATTCAAATAAAGCGTGTCTCCTGCGATTGACTCAATCTGAAGCAATTGCCCCACCGTGCCAAGAGCCCATGAAGAAGTTACCAAAGTCGCATCTTGACACCTCAAATAGAGCCAATCTTTAGACTGAAAATTATGTCCTGAGCAAATAAGAAAGAGGTCATTTTGAAGCGGTGGCAAAACTTCTTGTTGAATTGAAGAGAGTAAACCATTGGCCTGAATAGCACTTTGTGACCCACCCAAACTAAAACGAAAATGAGTGAGATCAGGCCCTTCGCCCTCGATGATGAGCAGCGACTTCAATTGCAAGGGTTGCGTAAATAAAAAAGTACCTGCAGGAAAGTGAAGTCTTACCGTATCGTCAGGAAATTGTTGTAAAAGGGCATTGATTGGAGCCGAACAGTCTTGCTGTCCGGAGGCATCTAAATTGAGCGTTGCTAGATCAAGAATTTGATACAAGGAATCGGCAAGCAGTGTGGCATTCACACTTTGCCAATCTGAAAATCGTTCGTAAGGAAAATTCGTTTGCGCCTTAATGGATTTTAGAACGAGGCAAACAAAAACAAGCAAGAACCAACGCATGTTCAAAGGTATAAAAAAAGCCCCGAGCAGTGCTCGGGGCTTTTGCTTGGCACAAGGCCTAAACTTAGTTTTTAACGATGCGGATCGCTTCGGCTGCTTCGGCTACTTTAAGGAAGTAGATGCCGCGTGCAACTTGTTCGATGTCGATTGTAGTTGACGTACCGTTGAGCGTACCCGTAGCTACAACCTTACCTTGTGCATCTTGGATCACGTAGTTGCTAAACAACGCTTCTGAAGCTTTCAAGGTAAAGATAGCATCTGTCGGGTTAGGCTGTACTGAGAAACTCACAAAACCATTTTCATCCAAACCAACTGTTAAGGTAAGGTTCAAGGTAATGGTAGAATCACATCCCGCAGCATTGAGCAACACTTGCGTGTAAGTACCAGACTGCGTATAAATGATTTCATTCAATACGTAGTTTTGAAGTGCAGTGACGTTCAAGGTACTTGAAGTCGCTTGAGCAGCTGTTACAACAATTTGCTCAGCGTTGGTTGTACAACCATTTGCGCTTGTCAAGATACAGCTAAATGTTCCTGGAGTCGTTACACTGATCTCTTGTGCTGAAGCACCTGTAGTCCAGTTGTACGTGTTTCCTGGTTGTGCAGAGATGGTAAGGGTTTCACCCGGACACAAGCTTGTGTTACCATCTAAGATCAAATCGGCAGCAGGTGCTTCATTGACAACAACTGTTACTTCAGCAAGATCAGGACAGCCGTTTGCAGAATAACCTGTCACGACGTATGTTCCTGGAGTTGTGATTGTTTGGGTTGTTGTAGTTGAGTTATTTGCCCAAACGTAAGAGTTGGCACCACCTGCAGTCAAAGTAACTGAACCACCTTCACAGAAAGTCAACGGACCTGATGCAGTGATGGTTGTTGTCGGAACTGGTAGTACTGTAACGTTGATTGGAGCAGATGTACCCGAACAACCAAGGCTGTTGGTTACTGTAACTGTAATCGGGCCGTTTGTACCAACGTTTACACCTTGCGTCGTTTGTCCGTTAGACCAAACATACGATGCACCTGGTGATGCAACAAGCGTTGCGTAAGCACCAGCACAAACTGTAGTAGTAGATGCAGCTGTAATTGTCGGAACAAATGATGTTTGCGCATTCACGCTAATTTCATTTGAAACTGCACTACAACCCGCAGCGTTGGTAACGGTTACGAAGTATAAACCTGAGTTATTGACCGTAATACTAGGAGCGGTAGAACCGTTACTCCATGCAAAGGTAGATCCGTTGGTATTGGTATTCAATACAACGCTTTGACCTTGACAGAAGGTTGTTGGACCCGCAGCAGCGATAGACACACTCGGCAATGCACTTACTGCAATTGCAAGTGGTGCAGAAGTTGCAGAACAACCATTGGCATCAGTTACGGTAACAGCGTAATTACCTGCGCTTGTTACGTTGATAGTAGGTGTTGTTGCACCGTTGCTCCAAGCATATGCTGCAGCTGGCGTTGCGCTAAGGGTTGCAGCAGTACCCTGACAAATAGCCACGTTATTTGTGGTTACAATTGGCGTAGGCAATGCGTTCACCACAACTGCTACAGGAGCAGAAGTAGCAGAACAACCTGCTGTTGTAATAGCCACATCATATGTACCACTTGTCGATACAGTGATGCTTTGTGTCGTTGCATTGTTAGACCAAACATAGCTATCTGCGGTTGGTGCAGTGATGGTTACACTGTTACCTGAACAGAATGTTGTTGGGCCGTTGATGCTGGTTACAGCAACCGGTACAACGTTAACCGCAATTGGTTTGGTAACTACCGTTGTACATCCTGTAGCATTCGTGTAAGTGTAAGAAATTGTAGCAGCACCTGCGCTGTTACCACTTACCTCACCTGCTGTAGATACAGAAGCAACAGCAGCGTTGCTTGTTGACCAAACACCACCTGTCGTTGCATTGCTAAGTGGCGTTGTTGAGCCTACACATACCGCATTGTTACCTGCAATAGATCCAAGAACAGGATAAGCTACTACATCAATTGTAACTGGTGCAGCGATGGAAGCACAACCCTGTCCGTTTGTGACAGATACGCCGTAAGTTCCACTTTGGGTAACGGTGATAGATTGAGAAGTTGCTGAGTTAGTCCAGGCAAAACCGTTTCCTGCAGCAGCCGTCAAGACGACAGAACCACCTGCACAGAATGTAGTAGGACCTGAAATTGAAATTGAAGTAACTGGTGCAGTTTGAACCGAGATATTCTTGGTTTGTGTTGTTGAACAACCGTTGTTGGTTACGGTGTAAGCTATTGTAGCGTTACCACCTGTTAAACCGCTGATGGAACCTGCTGCATCTACAGCAGCAACAGCTGCGTTAGACGAACTCCAAGTACCGCCAGTTGTCGGGTTGGTAAACAAGGTGTTTGTACCTTGACAAACGCTGTTCGCACCGGAAATTGCAGCTACTACTGGTAGTGGGGTTACACTTACAACTGTAGGAGTAGTTGTAGTTGTACAACCATTTGCACCCGTAACAGTATAGGTGAATGAACCACTGTTGTTGACAGCAATAGAAGATGCTGTTGAACCATTACTCCAAGCATATGTTCCAGCGCCGTTAGCAGAAAGAACAACATTAGAGCCCTCACAGAATGAAGTTGGACCGTTTGCTGTAATGCTTGCCGCAGGAGCTGGCAATACATTTACTGTTACCGGTGAACTCACAGTAGAACATCCTGCTGCGTTGGTAACAGTTGCAGTATAAGTTCCTGAAGTATTGATCGTATTGGTAGCACCACTTACGCTGTTGTTCCAGCTATATGCTGTACCTCCAGAGGCTGTGAGCACAACTGAACCACCTTGACAGAAGGTTGCCGGGCCATTGAGCGCTACGTTGGCAACTGGCGGTTGATTCACTGTTAGTGCTGTAGGTGCAGACGGATTCGAAACACAACCAGCAGCACTTGTAATGATAACAGAGTAGTTACCACCTGCAGTAACAGAAATGCTTTGTGTAGTTGCACCGTTGTTCCAAGCATATGAAGCAGCAGCTGGTGCCGTCAAGGTAGTTGCAGAACCCTGACAAATAGACGTGCCATTTGAAGAGGTAATAGTTGCAACAGGTAAAGCTTGAACAGCGATGTTAGCCGTTGTTGTAGTGGTACAGCCATTTACAGCTGTAGTAGTATAAGAAACAGTTCCAGTTCCTGAACTCACACCAACGATATCGCCGGTTGCAGGGTTCAAGCTCAATATACCAGGTGTAGTAGTTGCCCAAGTTCCGTTTGGAACAGGGTTAGAAACCAAACCGTTGTTGCCAACACATAAAGTTCCCGGAGCTACTACTGGTGCATTTGCAGGAGATGGGTTCACGTTCACAACAACTTGATCAGACCCAACACAACCGTTGGTACCAGTTGCACTGACGGTATATGTTGTTGTAGTTGTTGGCGTAGCTACAGGATTGAGGATACCCGCATTCGATAAACTTGCTGACGGTGTCCAAACTGGAGTGATTGAAGGACAACCAGAAGCTGTACCGTTCCAAGTACCTGAAGAGCCAGGATACCAGTTGGTAACCAGGTTTACACCGGCACCATTCGTGATGGTGTAGTATGGCTCATAAATCCAAGAACCAGCACCAAATGTCACTTGAATTGGCGCGCCATTAGAGGCAGTAAATGTATATGCGAGTGGACCTAAACCTGAAGGTAAAGTAATGTTTGTAAGCACTGGAACACCACCAACTGATACTGTTACAGTACAACCATTCCAACCGTCACCATATGAATCCCACATCGTGATTGTATGCGAACAAGAAGTATTGAAGTTCACGGTAGCATTCATGTTGCTAGATTGGCTGCTACAAATTGTAACATCATTGCCAGCATTTACGATTGGTGAAGGAAGAACCGTTACCGTGCGTGTAGCTGTAGATGGCGGACACCATGTAGTTGGGTTGGTAATCGTGTAGGTCATGGTAGCTGTACCTGCGGCAACACCTGTAACAACACCCGTGTTCGGGTTAATTGTAGCGACAGCATTGTTGCTTGAAGACCAAGTACCACCTGTACTCGTTGTAGAGAAGTTGACTGTTGCACCTGCACAAACGGTTTGCGTACCAGCTAATGGTGCAATTTGAGCAGTTGCTTGAACAGTGATGGTATTCGACACTGGACCTGTTGATGTACAACCAGATGCATTCAAATAATTGAGTGAAACAACTTGTGATCCGGCAGTAAGATACTGAACAGTAGCCGTGTTTGAAGTTGATGTACCACCAGAAATAAGGTTGTAGTTGACTCCTGCCGTACCTGGGAAGCCCCAAGTGTATGACTGCATACCAGCTTGTGTCGTATACGTGTAATCAGTAAATGTACAAGCTTGGTTACCTGGCGCAACTGTATAGCTTGGTGTAAAAGGAACCGCTGCAATGATATTGACATTGTAATCTTCGGTTTCACCATAGTAGTAAGTTGCACAAGGATCAATAGAAGCACCCGGGGTGTAGTAAACACCTCTTACACGCATGCGGTGCAAGCCAAGTGGCGGTGTACAAGCAAGGTTGATATTGAAAGATACCGTTTGGAATCCGGTAGTTGTGTAAGCAGTCGAGAAACCAACTTTTTCAGAAGCTTCAAAAGTAAAGTTGTCGTTGTAGTCAATCCAAACCGCAAATGCTTGGTAAGCATAAGAACCACAAGTAACTTGAACCTGATAGCTAGTTGCTGCTTGCATGACTGCAGCTGGCAAGTTGCTATAATAAGTATAGTATGGGCCACCGGCAGCAGTACCTGAGTTGTTATTAAGTGTTGTTCCGGTAATGGCCACGTTAGAAATGAGGTCACCATAAAGTGTTCCTGAGATGTAAACAGGGTTACAATAAGGGTTGTAGTTGACCAAAACTGGTGTAGAGGTACCTGAGCTTGCAGAGTTTGTACATGTTACAATACAACGGTACCAAGTGGTTGCTGTTGGTGTTGCTGTATAGGTAAATGAAGTAGCTCCTGTGATGTTAGACCAAGGACCAGTAGCAGTTGATCCAGATTGCCATTGGTAAGTTACACCTGTTCCTGATGTGTTGTTTTGCAAAGTCAACACGGTTGTTTGACCAGCAAAAACTGAGTTAGGTGTTGCAATTGTGTTACCTGGTGTTGGTGTTCCTGCACATGGTGGTGGCAAAGTTACCGTAAAGCAGTAATCTTCTGTTTCACCGTAGTAGTAAAGGTTGTGTGCATAGTTGGTCGTGGTTGCAGTTGTTTCGGCATTGACAACGCGCATGCGTGTTGTTCCGAGTGTTGCACCTGAAGGCACCAAGAAAGAACCTGTTACCGTTTGGTTGCCATAGGCTGCAGTAGGTTGGTTATATACAAATTCACCTGCATCTAGGAAATCACCATCTTGATTGAAGTCAACAAAGATTTGGAAGATGTTGTTATACGCCCCACCACAAGATGTCTGTGTCAAACTGAAGTTGACTACATCGCCTTGGTTTACAGATGGGCCTGTAACAAAACCTGTATAATTTGAATAACGTTGGTTAATCGACCCTGTTCCTGGAGCAGTTGTTGCACATGTAGAAGCGTTAGTCATGGTGCCAACCGTTACGTTGGTAATCTCTTCGTCATAAGTCGTGCTAGAATAGTTGGCAGGGTAAGAACCACACTGACACTGACCACCTGCAGGTGTAAAGGAAACAACATTTGAGTTGTTGCTACTTGCTGAATACAAACAAGCAGTGACCATGCGGTAAAAAGTAGTTGCTGCAGTAGCGGTGGTGTATGATAAAGAAGTTGCGCCAGTGATGTTTGACCATGGCCCAGTTGCTGAAGGTGCACTTTGCCATTGGTAAGAAATACCGTTTCCGATAGACAAACCACTTGCGGTCATGGTAATGCTCTGGTTCGGACAGCCTGTTGCAGCCGTAATGGTTGCTGTACCCGCGTTCGGTGTTCCAGAGCAGTTTGGTGCCGGTATTATGGTGATTCGGAAATCTTTAGTTTCACCGTACGTAAGAGTTGTACAAGCAGAACTTGAACTGAGCGTGTAGCCCGCATATTCTGTTCTGATACGCATTGCGATTTCACCATTAAAGGCATTGTTTGGTACGGTTACTGCTACTGTACCAGACCACATAGTCCAAGAGGTATTGGTACCAAAAGAAACGTATTCTGTTGTTTCAAAGACCGCATTATTGTTCCAGTCAAACCAAGCGCCAGCAGCGTTGTAATAACCCGTATTGAGCGTAAGGTTGTAGGTTACGCCTGCCATTACAGTAGTTGTGGTTGCAGATGCAGGGTATGCAGCGTAGTAAGGACTTGCTAAAGCACCTGTACCCGTGTGTGAGAGGGTATTGAAATTGACCGAGTTGATCATACCATAATAACCAAAACCGGCACCATAATAAGAGGTAGATATACAAGGACCCGTTACGATTTGCAATGGTGTTGAGATGCCCGTGTTGGTTCCACAAACCAATACACAGCGATACCAAGTTGGCGTTGAATAAGTGAGTACATATGTAGAGTTGGTTGCACCAGCAATATTCGTCCAAGGGCCGGTTGATGAAGTACCAGATTGCCATTGGTAAGATGCCAATGGATAAGTGCTTTGTACAGATAGAACTGTAGTACCTCCTACAGGCACAGCAGTATAAGTAGCGTTAGTTGCACCTGGTGTAGGCGTTCCGGTACAGGCTGGCATTGCAGAGGTACAACCATTTGTAATGGACTGCGATGCCGGAGGGGTAGCATATTGAGTACTACCGAAAATTTGCGTGCCACCCGCATTAGCTGCGTTATAAACGCGGTAGTAATTTTCAGAAGACCAAGAACCCGCTGTGTAGTTGACAGTGATTGCTTGCCCTTGATATACTGTAAAGTTGAAAACGGCTGGCCCGAGACCACTCGCTAAAGTAGAGCCGGTCAATACGTTGGTGCCACCAACGTTAACAGTTACCGATCCACCATTCCATCCATCACCGTAGGTATCCCATAAAGCAATTGAATACGTACAACCCGATGGCGGCGGTGGCGGCGAACATGTTGAGCTATATGTCATGGCTGTCGCTGAAGAGAGTGCGTTACATGAATAATTAGTCAACAATACAGAGTAAGTGCCGCTAGTAGTACAAGTCCATGTAAATGAAGATTGTGCGCCACAGTTGTCATCGGCTGTCACGAGCACTGTACCTCCTGTACCAGTAGAGTACAAACGCAAATACGTATCTGCCGTACTATTGCCACAAGTTGCAAAAGTGTAACCACAACCTGCTGTAGCAGCAAAGTTGAACGCACGCGCACCACTATTATATGATGGTGTGGTTTGCACTGTTGTTGAAGGAATAATCGCATCGTTGGTTGTAGGCGCCAAACAGTATTGGGCGGCTACTTGGTTTTGCTGAAGCATCACGATTAGCGCTGTGAAGAGCAAAACCGTAAATTTCACTAACAACCGAGTCGATGCTGGTTTGAAAAGTAAGGATTTTTTCATAGTTTATAGTTTGTTACAATTTTAGCTGAAACATGCAATATGTTTACTACTAGCGGACTAAATTTATTCACAAACTTTCGGAATCCATTTTTAGTTGAGCAAATGTCTTGATTTAATGAATATTTAACATGTTTTATCGATTATTCATATTTCCTGATTGAATATTTAACAAACTGAATGGAATTAAAAAAGTGTATTTTTGTTGATAACTATGAAACGCATCGGCTTACTCTCTGATACCCACGGTTTTTTGGACCCCAAAATCTGGAAATACTTTGCAGATTGCGATGAAATTTGGCATGCCGGAGACATCGGCGATATGGCTACACTAGAGACCCTTGAAAAGTTCAAGCCTTTGCGGGTTGTTTTTGGCAACATAGACAACCATGTCATTCGGAGTGCAACAAAAGAGTTCCTGCGATTCAAAGTAGAAGATGTCGAGGTGCTCATGACCCATATCGCAGGCAGACCGGGGAAATATGCCCGCCCCGCTCTTGAAGAACTGCAAGCAAATGGCGCCCCACAACTTTTTGTCTGTGGGCATTCTCATATCGCGCTCGCCCAATTTGACCAGCGCTACAATATGCTATGGCTCAATCCAGGGGCCTGCGGATACAAGGGTTTCCATCAGGTCAAAACGATTTTTCGCTTCGCTATTACAGGCGACAAAATCCATGATTTAGCGTGTATTGAACTCGGGCCACGCATCGGTAATATTACCGAACAAGACGCATAATCACTTGCTTTTCAGTATTTTTACTGAAAGATCTGCTGCATTTCAGGGGTAATTTCGTTTTCAAAAAATTAGAAAATGAAAAAAACATTTACCCTACTCTTACTTTTGATTTGCTACTGCATTCAAGCTCAAAATTGCACCATTGATTTTACTCAAAACCAAGTGGGCATTTACCCAAATGTGCTGCCCAATGGAACGGTCGGCCAAGTTTACAATCAAGACATCACGTTTGTGATGCCCACGGACACCCTCGGTTATAATTTCACAAATTTCCATATTGTTTCCGTTGGCCTTCCTGTGGGCCTGAACTGGGTATGTAACAATTCAGCAGTCAATTGCAATTACAATCCGCAGGTATCGCCATTCGGCTGCGTGAATATCCACGGCACTCCCCTACTTGCCGGTTCTTATACCATTGACATTACCGTTTTGGCTGACCTTACCTTTTTGACCGGATACCCCTTTGTATTTCAACAAACCTTAGAAATCCTACCTGCGCCAAATAGTTTTGCCAATTACGGCTTTTCCTGTACTGGCGCACCAGCATGTGCACCTGCGCTTGTGAGTTTTACAAACAATAATCCAGGATTGATGCAATACGCTTGGGATTTTGGCAATGGCAATTTCTCTAATCAAGAAAACCCCACAACTCAATATTACCCAAACCCAGGCACATACATCGTCAGTTATCAAGCTTATGCCAACCTAGACACCACAACAATATTTACGCTACAAAACATCCAAATTAGCTCCATGAGCAACTACGGTGGCGGCTTCCCTTCCTATGACAACGCGGACAGTTATTTTAAAATTCTACAGAACGGTGCAGTCATCTACCAATCTGGCATTATTGGCGACCAAAACCCGCCCGTACAATGGGCGCTCAATTTGAACCTCAATGCCAATAACACATATGTTCTTGAAATCTGGGAAGCCGATGACAGTTATTTGGAGCCCTATTTTGGCAATGACGACTATATCGGCAGTCATGTCCTTCAACTCAATGGCTGCGCTAGCTGTGTGGCAGGAAATTCGGTTGTCCATTACACGATAGCAACACAACAAATTTTACCAACTCCACAACTCACCTCCATAGACACCCTATATATTTATGCCCCACCTCCTACACCTCTCATTTCTTATGATTCTCTTACACATACGCTCAGTACGCCTGCTTTAGGTTTGGCATATCAATGGTATTTCAATGGATCGCCAATCGCTGGAGCCAACACCGCTTCACAATCTATATACCAGAGTGGAAACTACACATTGGTAGCGCTAAACGCTAGTGGTTGCGTTGCTTTTTCGGACACACTTAGTGCGGTCTATTGTGCGCCTTTTCTGCAACCCGTTATTTCTGAAAACAACGGCAGTTTGTTGGTGAGCAACGTGGCACAGAACGCCACATTTTCTTGGTTTCTAGACGGGCAACTCCTCAGCAACACAACGAACAACATTTTGAATTACAACCAAAATGGGCTTTACCAATGTATCGTCACAGACGCATTTGGCTGTTCAGACAGCACGCAAATCCTGCTCATTGATGCAGGTCTGGCTGCTAATAAATCAGCGAACCCCAGCATCTATCCCAATCCTGCAAAAGATAATATCAACATAGCGCTTCCAACCCATTGGTTGGGGTCGCTGATAGAATTGATCGATTTAAATGGCAAAGTACTTTACAGTGAAAAAGCCAGCGCAAAAGCGCAAGTACTCCATCTTTCTTCCATTCCATCCGGCTTATACGTGTTGAGCTGTACCAACCAAATAGATCAATTTCGCCAATTGATCTTTGTATCTACCTCAGACTAACCCATAAATTAACTGTAATTTTACCCCGTGAAAGATAACAAAAGCCCGCTCAGCAAATACCAATGGTTGGTAGTTGCCATTTTAGCCCTTACCCAATTTACGGTAGTTCTCGACTTTATGGTGATGTCGCCCTTAGGAGACCTCCTTATGAAAGACCTGCAAGTGAAACCCTATCAATTCGGGATCGTGGTCTCTAGCTACGCCCTCGCTGCTGGCTTATCAGGTTTTTTAACAGCAGGTTTTGCAGATCGCTTTGACCGCAAACGCCTTTTGCTCTTCTTTTACACCGGTTTTATCATCGGTACGCTGTTTTGTGGTTTAGCGCAATCCTATGAGCAGTTGGTCTTGGCACGGATTTTCACTGGTGTATTTGGTGGTGTGATGTCTTCAATTGCCATGGCTATTGTAGCAGATATATTTAGCTTACAGCAACGTGGCCGCGTCATGGGCTTCATGCAAATGGGTTTTGGCCTGAGTCAAATTTTAGGTATTCCAATTAGCTTATACATTGCGGCAAAATCAAACTGGCAAACACCTTTTTATATGATTGTCTGCTTGTCAATTATCATGCTGCTCTTTATTCTATTTGGCATGAAGCCAGTACGAGCCCACCTAGATAAGCAAACAGACCATTCAGCTTTTCACCACTTGTTGGCTACCATCAAAAACCGCAATTACCGCATTGGCTTTATGGCCACCGCATTTATGTCGCTTGGTGGTTACTTCATGATGCCTTGGGGCAGTGCTTTTGCAGTCAACAATGTAGGCATCTCTCAAAAAGAACTCCCACTTTTATTTATGATTGTCGGGGTTTCTACCTTTATGATCATGCCGCTCATTGGCTTGCTCGCCGATAAAATCAATAAATTCCAACTTTTTATGTGGGCTTCCATTACCATGATATTTTCCGTTTTGGTATATGTACACCTTGGTGAAACAAGTCTTTTTATCTTAATTGTCGTCAATATTTTCATGATGGGCGGCATCATGGCGCGCATGGTGCCTTCTCAGGCCCTCACGAGCTCCGTACCAGCAGCACATGACCGCGGAGCATTCATGAGTATCAATTCTTCTTTGCAACAAATTGCAGGTGGAATTGCTGCAATTATTGGCGGTAAAATCGTATGGCAAGCGAGCCCGAGTGCTCCACTCATGAATTTTGACCTATTAGGTTATGTTGTTGTAGCTGTTATCATCGTCAATATCTACCTCACGCGTCGCGTTTATCAGTACGTTGCCTCCAAAAACAAAGAGGCGGCCTAAGCCACCTCTTTTTACATTTCTAATTTAGCTCAACGCTTACTCTTCAGTAAGTTTGGCCAAGCGCTTGAACTTGATTTTATCCTTAATGCGGTCCACGGTATAATACATCATGGGCACTACAATAATGGTCAAGAACATCGAGCTGGTCAATCCGCCAATGAGTACCCAAGCAAGGCCGTTTTTCCATTCTGCACCAGATCCAGTAGCCGTAGCAATTGGCACCATACCGATCACCATTGCAATTGTGGTCATGAGAATCGGACGCATCCTTTCTCTGACAGATTCTAACAAGGCACTATAGGTGGTCATTCCTTTTTCTTTGAGGTGATTGGTAAAGTCGACAATCAAGATGGCATTCTTGGCCACCAGCCCCAAGAGCATCAGCATACCGAGCATGGTGAAGATACCCATGTTAGAAGAACTAAGTGCCAATGCCAATATGGCGCCAACCAAAGAAACTAAAATCGAGAACAAAACCACAAACGGATATACAAAGTTATCGTAGAGCGCTACCATGATCAGGTAAACCAAAATAACTCCAATACCCATGGCGGTGCCGAGCGCTCCAAAAGATTCTTTCTGACGCTTGATTTCGCCACCCCAAGTAAGGCGTACATTAGGATCTAGCGGATTTTTCTTGAGGTATTTTTCAATATCAGCTGCAACGGTTCCAGGAGCAGTACCCAATACATAACAACGCAAAGTGGTGTTGGAGATCCTGTTTTTGCGCTCGAGTGTACCTGCGGCGTTGTCTACAGAGATATCCGCAAACTCGCTCAATTGTACTTGCTTGCCTTCGTTGTTTGCAAAAGTCATGTTTTGGATGTCTTCTACGTCTTTTCTGTTGGCAGCGTCTAGCATCACACGGATATCATATTCAGAGCCATCTAGGTCAATTTGGCTGTCGTGGTTGCCCGAAAGCGAGCCTTGCAATTGCATACCCACTGCGGCAACGTTTACGCCTAATTGCCCCATTTTTTCACGATTGAGGGCGATTTTAACCTCAGGTGTCACATCTTCAGTACTCAGACTAGGGTCTTTGGCTCCATGCATGGATTTGATCGCATTTTTGAGCCTGCGCGCCTCTTTCACCATCAACTCCTTATCGTTGCTTGATATAAAAATTTCAATTGGCGCTTGTTCTGAATCGACCAATCCCATATTGAGCGCCTTGACTTCAACGCCAGGATACTCATTTTCGATTTTAGTTCGGATCAGGTTCATGTATTCAACAGTCGGCATTTCTTTTTGCTTGTCTTTTTTGAGCATGACGGTGATTTCAGAACGGTTTTCGGAACCAAAAGCAGAAGCACCTAGACCAGAGCTTGGCCCACCAACATTTGAAAAAACAATTTTGACCATATCTTTTTGAGCCAATAACAATTGCTCTATTTTCATGGTGGTGAGGTTGTTTTCGGCAAAAGTGGCGCTCTTCTCATATTTGAGTTTGAGCATAAATTTACCTTGGTCACCTTGAGACACAAACTCTTGCCCCACGATGCCGAGGCCCATAGTGGCAAAAGACGCAACAAAAATGGCAATGACAATGAGGCCCATAGAAATTTTGTGGCGGAGCGCCCAAGCTACAATTTTCACATAAGAGTTTGTAAAAATGGTGATGCGGCGTTCAAACCAAAGTAAAATTGCCTGGAAAGGTTTTTTGGGATCTAGTTTGACTTCTTTGGCAAAGCGCGAAGCCAACCAAGGAGTTAAAGTAAAACAGACAAAGAGAGACATCAGGGTAGAAACCACCACAACTATAGAGAATTGGTGAAGGATATCCGAAATAGTTCCTTCGATAAAGACGACTGGCGAAAACACCACGACATCCACTAGCGTAATAGCCAAAGCGGTAAAGCCAATCTCGTTTCGACCATCTAAAGCAGCCTGGCGGCGTTTTTTACCCATTTGAAGGTGTCTGTAGATGTTTTCGAGCACCACAATGGAGTCATCGACCAAAATCCCAATCACCAACGACATCGCCAAAAGCGTCATGAGGTTGAGCGTGTAGCCCAACAAGTACATGGCAACAAACGTTGAGATCAAAGAGGCTGGAATAGAAACCAATACGATAAATGCATTGCGGATGGTATGCAAAAACAAGAGCATCACGAGTGCCACTAAGAAAACCGCTAATTCAAGATCGTGTAAAACGGCGTCTACGGATTCGATCGTCGGCAAAGAGGTGTCGGTTGCAACTGTAAAGCGCAGACCTTCCTTGTTGAATTTGTCTTCTAAGTCTTTGAATTTAGCTTTGGTGGCATTCGCAACGTCAACTGCATTGGCGTCAGATTGTTTTTTGATGCGCAAACCAATACCATTTACGCCGTTCAAACGTGAAATCGTAATTTGGTCTTCGGAGGCATCGACTACTTCGGCTACATCGCGCAAGCGAATGGTACTGGTTCCTTTGGCCATCAGGACCAAATCCTGAAGGTCTTCTAGGTTTTTGTACTTGCCCGTAAGGCGTACAGTAATTTGCTCGCTGCTACTTTTGATTTTACCCGTTGGGAAATCAAGATTTGAAAGGGCAATCGCCTGATTGATTTGCGCCATAGACAAGCCCATTTTGCGCATTTTGTCTTTGTCCACATTGACGCGAAACGAACGGCGTTCTCCACCAATCACCTGTACTTCTGCAACGCCTTTTACTTGCTTGATAGCCGGTAAAAGTTGGTCGTCCATGAGGCGCATGAGTTCGGCATCTGACAAGTTTTTGGCAACCGCACTCAACTGTAAGACTGGTGTGGCGTTGGGTTCAATTTTGGCCACCATCGGATTTTGGGCGTCGTCTGGCAACCTACTGAGATTGTTGTTGATCTTGCGCTGTGCATCTTCTAAGGCGTCGTCTATATTGGCTGAGGCCTTGAATTCAAGCAACACGAAAGAAGCGTTGTCAAAAGAAAAGGAAGTCACTTCATCGACGTTTTCCATACCGCTCAAAACATCTTCTAAAGGTTTAGATACCTGACTTTCTACCGTAGATGGAGAAGCGCCAGGATAAGCCGTAGTGATTGTAAGGAGAGGTGCCGAAAAATCGGGCATGAGTTCATAAGAGAGCTGCTTGTAGCTCAAGAGGCCGCCACCCACCAAAACGGTAAAGATGACGATGATAAATGAAGGCCGTTTAATGGCTAATTCCGTGAGTGTCATGTGCTTATTTATTGCGTTTGATATTCATACCATCTTCCAAGTTCACTTGGCCTTTCACAACGATTTCATCTGCAGCACTTAAGCCCGAAACCACCTCTAAATAATTGCCATCAGCAGTTCCTGAGCTAAACGGCGTCAAGACCGCTTTGCCATTCGAGACCACATAAATCTGTGGGTTTTTAGTAGAGCCAATGAGCGCCTTGCGCGGCACCGCCAATGCTTTTACGCTTTCGTTATTGGATAGCGTAACATTTCCGTACATGCCCGCAAGAATTTTCTGTGCACCCGCATTGCTCACCAATACCTGTACTTTGAAATTATGCAAGCCATCTGCTTGCACAGAAATACTGTAAATACTTCCTGAAACTTCTTTGTCGTGTGCATCTACAGCCACATTTACTTTTTGTCCTTTTCTGAATTTAAGGACGTCGCGCTCTGGCACTGAAATAGTAAGTTTAAGTTGAGAGATGTCGGTCAGTTCAACAATTGGCGTACCGGGCATCACCATAGAGCCGAGGTCTGCCATTTTTTTGGTCACAACACCTGAGAATGGTGCGAGCACTTTGGTGCCGCGCAACTGTTTTTGCAATTGCTTGAGTTGCACTTCGGCAGACTTGAGCGCAAGCTCCATTTTTTCGGCTTCCATTGAAGAAACCGCTTGTTCTTTTCTCAAGTTGGCAAAACGCGCGTTGTCGTTTTTGAGCTGTGCAATATTGAGTTTGGCGTTTTCGATTTGCAGCGAAATGAGTTCGTCGTCTAGTTTGGCAATCACCTGTCCTTTGCTGACTTGATCGCCTTCTTTGACCAATAAATCGATGAGTTTACCAGATCCTTCTGAAGCCACATTGTTTTGGTGCATGGCTTCAAATACACCTAGATAGGAATAGGCACTTTCAAAAGTATGCATTTGGGGCTTGTCTGTATCGACCAAAACCGCCGCTTCCATGTTGTGGATATAGATTTTCTTTTTGGCTTTCTCTGAATTTGAAAGAAGTTTGAAAATGATGAGCCCCAATAGAGCTACAACCGCTAGAGAGATAAAAATGATGCGTTTCATGAGTAGTTATTTGATATTTCCGTTTGATTTTAAGTATTCGAGTTCTGCTTGGCGCAAAGCAACATACGCTGCCACCACGCCAGTTTGCGCTTGTTCTAGGCCTGTTTGCGCTTGAAGCAAATCGTTGGTACCGATGAGCCCTTCTGCAAACTTGAGGCTCGCATGCTGGTGCACTGCTTCAGCCAATTTCAATTGTTCTTTAGAAATGTCGAGGGCATTTGCCTTGACCTCCATTAGGCGTTTGTTTTGATCAATTTGCAATTGCAATTGTTGTTGCACGAGTGCTGTCTTTGTCTCGAGTTGCTCTTGCTTGAGCGCATTGACCGCTGCTTTGTGGTGTTTGTCTAGGCCGTCAAAAAGATTCCAATCGACGCGCAAGCCAACAAAAGCACCATCGATACCTGTTCTAAAATCGGTCTCGGGGTTCATGTTGACATTGTATTGATAGATGCCATACAAATTGACATTTGGCAAGTAACCCATCTTGATGCCTTTTGCCTCTTCTTGGGCCATTAGTTTTTGCTGTTCGAGCAGTTGTAGCGCAAACAAATTGCTTGCATTTTGATCTACTAAAATCGATTTTTGAACCATTTGATCCGTTTGCAAACTGATTTTGGATTTAGGATCTACCCCTATCAGGATTTTAAGCAAATCTTCGAGCTGGCTTTGCGTAGCAATCAAGTTGGCTTGGGTGTTTTCTAAATTCAAGCGATTGATGCGGATTTTGTCAGCTTCTGTTTGCACGAGCATTCCCTGCTCCACCATCAAATCCATGTTTTTGAGGATGCGATTGGCATAAGAAATATTGCTGTCGATGAACTGAAGTTGCTGATAAAGACCTTGTAAAATAAAAAAGGTATTGGCGACTTGGTACTTGACATCTTGAATGGTCATGTCTCTTTGGATCTTGACGATTTCACTATTGATGCGCAAAGCGGCCAAGCCGTAGTTGACTTGCGAGTTGAACAAAATTTGGTTGAGCTGAACCGTATTGCTCAAAACAATAGGCACGCCAAACTTCACCTCGGCGAACGTTCCGGCTGGGCCGCCAAAAAACTGTGCAGGCACTACCTGACCTGGGATAATGGCGTTGTATTTGTAGTCACCTACAAAATTCAATGAAGGCAAGCGCGTGGAGAGATACGCGGCGCGTTGGCTTTCATTGATTGCAACATCGAGTTGCGCACTGCGGATTTGCGCATTGGCGGTTTCTGCAGAACGCAAGCAAGCCGCCAAATCAAATGTTTGGGCGTGAGCCGAAAAGCCAAATATTAGGCTCAGCAGTCCACTGGAGAACAGGGTTTTCATTTTCATGCTTTTGGGTTTGGTATAAATAGATAATTGGTAATGAGTTCTTTGACGATTTCTTTATGCTTTTTGAGGTCTTCTTCGAATTGATCAGTACTGATACCGTGGAATTGTTTGGTCAGGTTTTTTGACATAAAAGGATAATGCACATTTGACATCAGGAGCATGGTCACGTTTCTGATGCTCACATCTCTGATTTCGCCATTAGCTTTGGCTTGTTCAAATTGTTCAAAAATGCCTGTATTTGCAATGGGTTCCAAAAATTGACTCGGCATGGGCGCGTTTGTCTTGTTTTGATGTAAGGACTGCAAGATAAACATGGGCAATTCTGGGTGCTCCATAAAGAAAGAGAATTCTTTATCGATAAGTTGTTCTACTTTTTCTTTAAGACTAAGATCTGAACTAAAAACGGCAATCATGGACTGCAGAAAATCGCTCATGGCGCCTTCAAAGATGAGTTCAAAAAGTTTTTCTTTGGAGCGGAAGTAGTAATTGAGCAGCGCCACATTGCTGCCTACTTCTTTAGCGATATCACGTACAGAACAGCCGTCAAAACCTTTGGTCATGAAGACTTTCTTGGCCGCTGCCTTGATTTTTTCTTCTGTACTTTGGTCTCTTTTCATGTATTTGTTTTGAGCATGCGCGCCGCAAAGTTAAACACTCTTTTTAAACAAATGTTTAAGAATCTTTGAAAAATTAAACAAATGTTTAAATTTTGGCAAATTGGAGGCGTTTTTGTTACTTTGAGAGATGAAGTTTTCCTTGATTCTAGCCTGCTTTCTTTCGACCTTCTCTTTCTCACAACAAACCGAATGGTTTGCCGATGCCAAACTCGGTGTTTTCATCCATTGGGGCATGTATGCCGTAGACGGAACCTCAGAAAGCTGGGCCTTTCACAACAGAACGGTGCCCTACAAGCAGTACATGAGCCAAATGAACGGATTTGCCGCCGAAAACTACAACCCAACTGCTTGGGCCCAACTGATCAAAGAAAGTGGGGCAAACTATTGCGTCATTACCACCAAGCACCACGATGGCTTAGCACTCTACAATACGCAATTGAAGACAACTCCCGATGCAAAGCATAAATTTTGGAACCACAAGTACCCTTTGAGCACCCTTTACCAAACACCCGCAAAAAAAGACCTTATTGCACCGTTATTTACTGCCCTAGAAAAAGAAGGCATCAAAAAAGGTGCTTATTATTCATTGCTTGATTGGTCTTCAACTGATTACCCAGGTTTTTATAAAGATTCTAGCCGCTATCAAATAGCAAATGACTCAGTACGTTGGCAGCACTTCTTGTATTTTATGCATGGTCAAATAGAAGAAATCAATACGCAGTTCAAACCCGATTTATTTTGGTTTGACGGCGACTGGGAACACTCCGAAGCAGAATGGCAGGCTGCAAAAATTGATTCGCTCATTCACCAAAGCAATCCGAACGCTATCCTTAATGGCAGACTGAAATCTTACGGCGACTACGACACCCCCGAACAAAACATGCCAATTATACACCCAGATCGCAATACCTGGGAACTCTGCCTCACCACCAACGACAACTGGGGTTACCGCCCCAAAGACCACAACTTCAAAAGCCATTTTGAATTACTCAGCATTTTCACCGAATGCCTAGGCATGGGCGGCAACCTCTTATTAGATATCGGCCCTAAAGCCGATGGCAGCATCCCAGACGAACAGATTGCGATTCTCAAAGCATTCGGCCGCTGGACCCAAAAGCACAGCTCCGCCATTTACGGCACCATTGCAGGCCTCCCCTACGGTCATTACCACGGCAACTCTACACTCAGCAAGGATTCAACCGTTTTAAATCTGTTTGTTCCGAGCCCTCAGGGTGTGCACACCGACATGAGTACCCTAATGATTCCCGTTTATATCAAAGGCTTGAAAAGCATTCCAAAATCAATTGTGCTCCTCGGATCTGACGCACAAATTGAAAGCCATGAAGTCGGTAAAATTACATGGAGCAGCGTGCCTGGCACCTTATTCTTAGCAATTCCTTATTCAGAAATGGACCCCATGATCAGTGTGGTGCAAATCAAATTTGATCAACCCATCCAACTTTACCGCGGCAAAGGCGGATTTCATTAACAAGTATGCGCAACATTATTCTTATCCTGCTGTTCAGCCCTCTCTTATTATGGGCCCAACAAGAAGTATCCTACCCAAGTTTACAATCAACGTTTGATTTTTATCTCAGACAAACAGGACTCACAAACCACAACTTCGCGCTGCGTTTATTTACGCCTGATGCGCAGTTATTTCCTGGCAATCAAAATTGGGGTTCTGATGGCTTCGGTGTTGTAACCAATCAAAAACAAATTTTCATTTACGGCAACACAGAACAAGCCCTCCAAAATGGCCTTTACGATGTATTGCAGCGCAAATTTGGTTTTGAATACTATCAGTCGAGCGCCGTTCAAATTCCGGCCCAAGTGCCCAAAAATTTTGCTTTTGACAAATATGAATCCGTTCCTGCGTTTAGCTACCGCGAAGTTTTTTATGGAGAAACGCGCAGAAGTGGCTTTGCCAACTGGCACAAACTCACGAGCGGAGAATCTTCATTTACATTTGAAAACCACCCTGGTTGGGGCTTGTGGGTGCATACACTCCACCGTCTTTTACCACCCGAACAATATTTTGATGCACATCCTGAATACTACGCGTTGCGCAATGGCGTCAGGCTCAAAGACCAAGTTTGCCTGAGTAATCCTGAGGTACTCGATATCGTTTGCAATAATCTCGCTAAAGAAATCGCCAAGAACCCCAAAGCAAAATATTGGTCGGTTAGTCAGATGGACAACTACAATTACTGCCAATGCAGCGACTGCCACCACACCGATTCACTTGAAAAAAGTCAGGCTGGCACCATGCTGCGTTTTGTCAATGAAGTAGCCAAGCGTTTTCCGGAGCAAACCATCTCTACGCTGGCCTATCAATACACCCGCTCAGCACCTGTTCGCACCAAACCTGAAGCCAACGTCAACATCATGCTCTGCACCATTGAAGAAGATCGGGCCAAAAGCTTGCGCGGCACCAGCTTTGAAAAAGACTTGAAAAATTGGGCTGCGCTCACCCACAACATCCTGATTTGGGATTACGTCATCAACTTTTCACATATGGTTATGCCTTTTCCAAATTGGCCGACCTTGCAAGAAAACATGCTCATGTTCAAAGATTATGGCGTGCAAATGCTTTTTGAGCAAGGGTATAACGCTCCTTCTTCAGAAATGCAGCCCCTGCGCGCTTATTTGCTTTCCAAATGGTCCTGGGACCCAACCCTAGACCCCAATTTGCTCATTAAAAACTTCACAGACTACTTCTACGGGCCAGCTGGCGCTATTGTACGCGAGGTCCTACAAACCCAAGTAAAGGAACTCCAAATGAGTGGCAAAGCACTCACACTTTACGAGCCGCCCATCACACATATCGGAGGCTACCTCAATCCGGCGTCTTTGAAATGGGCCTTACAAATGTACGAGCGCGCAAAAAATCTCCCGGGCATTACCACTGCGCAAATTGAGCGGCTAGACATGGCGGCGCAAAGCATCCGTTACGCATTACTAGAAATCGGGAAGTCTCCGCTCGCCGGCCCCGATTGGTATTTCAACGGCAACCAAGACATCTATCAAAAAATGCTCAAAGATTTTGTCTGGACAGCCAACGAAAACGGACCAAAACTACTCCATGAAACCAGACTCAGCCCAGCAGATTACTACGCTAACACGCTCAAGTTTTGGAAAGAAGCAAAAGTAGCGCACTTGGCCAAAGGCCAACCAATCAAATACCTCACCTTACCTGCAAACAATTACAATGATGGTTTAGCCTTAAAAGACACCACCTCCTGGACACGACAATCCTCCTTAAACGACGGCCTGCGCTCCACACAAGAATACCAGCGCGGTTGGCAGGGTTGGCAGGGCCAAGATGCCAAATTTACCATCCAACTTGAACAAGCTTTTGTCATCGACTCCGTGCGCATTCATTACCTGGCCAACAACCAATCTTGGATCATGGGGCCCAGTTACTTTGAGGCAAATGGAAAAAACGTTTCAAACCAAGTATTTCAAATCCGCACAACTAATCCTTTTGTAAACCTCGCTCAAATGAACGGAGCCTACCCCTTAACGCTCAAGGAATTTCCGAACACACCTATTCAAACCTTAGAGCTTACAATTGGCAACCCAGGCCCGCTTCCTAAGTGGCGGGGAGTGGCTGGCGACGGTTGGTTATTTATCGATGAAATTGAAGTTTATGGACATGACTAAATCTCTCCTTTTTTGCTTTATGGCACTCTTCCTTCCATTTTTAGGGAGCGCCCAACACCACGAGCAACAGTATTTCCCACCTACTGATCCTTTGGTGCAAGAAAAACTAGCAACCTGGCAAGACTACAAATTTGGTTTGCTCATGCACTGGGGCGCCTACAGCCAATGGGGCGTAGTCGAAAGCTGGAGCATTTGCCCCGAAGACGAAGACTGGTGCACGCGCCGCGGGCCCTACGCGGCAAATTATTTTGAATATGTCAAGGCGTATCAAAACCTGCAAACTACCTTCAACCCTACTCAATTTGACCCCACGCGTTGGGCCAAAGCCGCCAAAAATGCAGGCATGAAATACATGGTCTTTACCACCAAGCACCACGACGGTTTTTGTATGTTCGATTCCAAACTCACCAATTATACCGTTGCCAGCCCCGCTTGCCCCAACAGCCAAAGCAGCCACCCCGACCTCACCAAAAGCATTTTTGACGCATTCAGGGCCGAAGGCCTCTGGATTGGTGCCTACTTCTCCAAACCAGACTGGCACCACCCCGACTACTGGGACCCCAAATTCCCGCCCTACGACCGCAACCCCAACTACGACCTTCAGAAGAAACCAGAAAAATGGGAAAGCTTTGTCAATTTCACCCACAACCAGATCAATGAGCTCATGGCCAACTACGGTAAAATCGACATCCTGTGGCTCGACGGCGGCTGGGTGCAACCCTACACCGCCACATCGCCCAAATGGGGCTACAAACCTGTTGATCAAGATATTTTTATGAACGAACTTACCGCCCAAGCACGCTCGCTACAACCGGGTTTAATTGTCGTGGACCGCGCCGTAGAAGGCCCCAACCAAAACTACCTCACACCGGAGCAAAGCATCCCGGAAAAGCCCTTACCCTACCCTTGGGAAACCTGCATGACCATGGCCAACAGCTGGAGCTACGTCCCGAACGACCAATACAAAAGCACGGCCACACTGCTCAAAAACCTCTGCCTCATTGTCTCGCGTGGCGGCAATTTCCTACTCAACATTGCCCCAGACCCGCAAGGCCGCTTTGACAGCATTGCATATACGCGTCTAGAAGAAATCGGCGCCTGGATGCAAATCAATGGGCAAGCCATCTACAACTCCAAACCAGTGGCTCCTTACGAAATCAAAAATGGCGACGCCGGAACATGGGTGTTTACGCAAGTAGAAAAAGTCATTTACGCAATTTGGATTCCGGGAGAAAACAACAACCAACCAGCTGCATTAAACGTTTCATGTTTTGGAAAAACCCACGTTCAATCTTTAAACCCGAACAACAAATCAAAGCTTAAAAACAACATATTGTCCGTAGAAATACGCAATAACCCTTTAAATACACCACAAGTATTTCGATTGAACTAACTTTAAAGTCTCAAATCAATCATATGTATCAATCTATCCTTCGCTCCACCTTGCTTTTTCTCAGCATCATGCTGCAGCAACAATTAGTTGCGCAGTGGACCCCCCAAACAACCGTCAATACGCTTGCTGCAAACTCAAGCTCTTCTGACATGAAATCTTTAAGTACAAGTACGGGGTTTACTTACATTGTATTTTGGAAGGTTGTAGCTGGCCCTACCAATTACGAACTCCGCCTACAAGTGCTCAACAATCAAGGCATCCAGCAACTTGGCCCAGATGGTATTTTGGTCAGCAAGTCACTACCGATGAGTACCTCCACTGCCATCATGAAATTGGCTTTGGATCACGACGAAAACCTCATGATTGGTGTGACCGGAACAAATGGCGCTTTGGGCTATGCATTTAAATTGAATACGCAAGGGAATCATCTATGGTCTCCATCGGGAATTTCACTTGGTTCAGGATATGTTGTGACTTGTTTAGGCCTTGCAAATGGGCAAACGATTATTGCCTGGCTCAATAACAACCAAACCAATATACAAAAATACACTGCAAGCGGAACTCCGGTGTGGGGCGCTCCAATTGTGGTGACTTCACAAAACACGGGAAATAAAGCACCGGCTGATTTGTTTGAACTCACCAACGACAATTTTCTTTTGGTTTTCCATCAATACTCCTTTGGAATTTCTTCAACACTCTACGCCCAAAAATACAATTCAACGGGTACACCATTATGGACAAACGCCCTTCAACTCTCCAATAAAACTACAGCTTGGAATACGCTTTATAGCGCAACGCAAGACGGCGACGTTGTATATTATGGCTACAAAGCGAGTTCTGGAAGTCATTTTGATTCGTATTTACAGCGCATCAATCCAGATGGAACGCTCCCTTGGGGAATCAATGGTTCAGATTTTTCTACCCAAGTGTACAACCAAGAAATGGATACCAAAATTGCGTTTGAGACCGGCTCCAACAACATTTGGTCCATTTGTAACTATACCAATCCCGGACAATCTGCAACAGGTGTTTACATTCAAAAATTTGATAAAACGAGTGGCTCTAGATTCTTCACCGACACTGCAAAAGTGATCTATCCAATCGGAAGTTCAAAAGTCAATGCCTCTGACTTATTGCTCTACAATAACAACCCCGCTTTCCTACTCAAAGATGGCTATGACAACGGAGCCTCTCCTACTTCCTTACACGCTTGTCTACTGAATCAAAATGGTGCTTTTCAATGGGTATACCAAACCAAGCCAATGGCCACGTTTAGTGCCAACAAAGCACGTATCAAGTTCTCTAAATACGATGCCAACAAAGCGGTTGCTGTTTTCATAGAAGAGAAAACATCGGGTCTACCCAAAATATATGCACAAAGTGTCAATATCATTGAAAACCTCAACAATACAGGTACCGCTGTTGTCAGTGCTTGTGATAGTTTTACCTGGATCAACAATGTCACCTACACCCAAAGCAACTTCATCGACACCTTTAGCCTCACCAACGTAAATGGCGGAGATTCTCTGATCACGCTCAACCTCACAATCACCCCAAGCATTAGCAATCTATTAAGCATTCAAGCGTGTGATGCTTACACTTGGAATGGCACCACCTACTATACGGATGGCACCTATCAAGGCCCCGTTAACAATTGTGTCAGTGAAGTGCTTCAACTCACCATCATACATAGCGGATTCGACACAACAAATGTAAGTACCTGCGCACCTTACACCTGGAACGGCAATACTTACAATACCTCTGGAAATTACACGGGTTCTACTATAAATTGTGTTACGGAGGTGCTGCATTTAGAAATTGTGCCCATGAGTTTTGACACAACATTCATCACTAATTGTGGGCCATTCTTGTGGTCGGGCAACACCTATGCAACGTCTGGTAACTATCTCGGTGCCGCTAACAATTGCACGACGCCAGTTCTCTCCCTAACGATTCAACCTTTGGATTTATCCGTACAACTCAACAACAATATCTTGGAATCATTCGCTACAGCAATTGGTGGAAATCCTATTTCTTATCAATGGCTCGATTGCCAGAACAACAACGCACCAATTATGAATGCAACCCAAAGTACCTTTACCCCAACAGGCAATGGCTCTTATGCGGTTCAAATTTCAAGTGCCGGTTGTACAGACACGAGCACTTGCCTCTCTTTTTCTGATGCATCATTATCTGTTTCCATTAAAAAAGCAATCAAATTCTATCCGAATCCTGCCACTGATCAATTAACGCTTGAACTCGATGCACAGCAAATGAGCAGTTATCAAATTCTCGATTATCAAGGCCGCGTACTTTTTGATGGTGAGGTTCGTTTTGAGCAAAGCAACATTGATTTGAAAAATTTATCAAACGGGGCATATCTCTTGAATTTACCTGAACTAAATACCGTAATGCCTTTCATCAAGCAATAAATCCCTACCTTTGCACAAACGTTCTTTGGGGTCGACATTGGATTTGACAGCGATAGCGGTAGTCAGGTGTCAGCATGCAGAGGCTTGTAGTGTTCCTCTTAAATCAAATGCTACGAACAATAAATGACAACACGTCATACG
>JACCDQ012128447.1_pt1 | contig 32861 bp, 34 predicted proteins | sample 7446031 | NCBI WGS metagenome assembly JACCDQ01 (sample SAMN15323442, study PRJNA562643) | freshwater metagenome | isolation source: river surface water | place: USA:Blue River Watershed | collected 2017-08-17 | reverse complement strand
TTCCCGACACAAAGCCGCCGGTAAAGGCTAGGGGTTGCTGGAGGAGTTCTTTGACCAGGGGTTGTAATTCGGTAAGAAACATGGCGATCGCAACGAGAGAAGTTAATATCTAAAGGTTAAGGTAGCGTATTTTTCCGACCTTGGCCGATTCGTTTGCCCAAAAGTGTGTGGTAAGTTGCTATGCCTGATTCTGAAATTTTTATCGGCAGTAAAGTTCGTTTGGTGAGTCAGCCTCCCTACTTCAAAACGGCGGAACCGATGCCCATGCTCCGGCCCCCGGATTTGATCCCGGTGGGGAGTGAAGGGGTTGTGATGGATCGCCGCCCGGCGGGTTATTGGGGGATCAAGTTTGAACGAGGGACATTTCTGTTGGAAGCTCAATATTTGGCCCTATTAACCTCAGAGTCCCAAACGGAATCGTGACTGGTTCTCTGTTTTGGGCTTTTAGGGTTGAGACCCTAGGGCCATTTTTTTGATCGTGTCCTTATACTGTACGGGAGCTAGGGTTAGGGCTTGTTGGAAAAGGGGCGCGGCGGTGTCCGTTTGACCTTGTTTTTGCAGGACGAGGGCTTTGGCGAGGACGGGGCGAAAATCGGTGGGATTGGCCTGGCTAATGGCATCATAAAGGGCGATCGCCTGATCATCCTGTTTTTGTTGGAGATGGACTTCCGCAAGGAGTAATTGCAGAGCGATTAATTGACTGTTGAGGTTATCGTCTGGATTAGCGGTTTTGGCCTTAAGGATTTGATCAATGGCATTTTGGACAGTATTAATGGCTTCAGTTGGACGATTTTGCCCTAGGAATAAATCAGTTAAACCCTTGAGAATATGCACATCCCAGGGATACTGTTGCAACATTCCCCGGTAAAGATTGGCCGCGCCTTCATAGTCTTTGAGTTGTTCTTTCGTCTGGGCCAACAACAGGGTATATTCCAATTTCTGCGGTTTCAGTTGGGCTAGTCGTTCTAAAGGGGCGATCGCCGCCGTTAAATCCCCCTGTTGTAATCGCGTTTCCAGTAACCCTTCCCAGGCATTCACATTTTCCGGTTCCCGCTCAATCACTAACTGATACCCTAGGGCCTGACTGGCTAACCGTTCCGCCTGGGGGTTCAGGACTTCTGCGGGTTTTGTTCCCCCTGACCAGATATTAGAGAGTAAGGGCGCGACTGAAAATAAAATTAAAGCTCCGAGCATGAGTATCAGAACTGCATAAACCCAGGGACTACGCTTAGAAGAAGAGGCTTTCATAGGATTGACAATGGAGACGATAGATTACCGTTGATGACAAATGATGACGACATACAGGGTTGAGCCGTTAACAGACACCCTCTTTCCAACTGTAGTCTGTTTACCCCTTTTCTCAGATCGGCTAGGAAAGATTCGCCATTTCCTCGCAAGCTCCAATACCCACCCAGGAGCTAGAACCGTCTAACCAATGCTCTTTTTTCCAGATAGGGGCTTGATGTTTGAGGGTATCAATTGCATACTGAGCGGCGGCAAAGGCTTCGGCCCGGTGGGGACAACTCACGGCCACTAACACGCTCATTTCTTCTACCTGGAGACAGCCGGTACGATGACAAATGACAATCCGTTGCGTGGTCGGCCAACGTTGACGAATCTGCTGGGCAATCTCCTGAAAAATCTTGATGGCCATGGGTTCATAGGCTTGGTATTCCAAATAGGTAACAGCTCGTCCCTCGGTTATCTGACGCACAGTGCCACTCATGATCACGACTGCTCCACTGTTCGGATCGGTGGCTTTTTGATAAACGGTTTCTAGGGAAAGAGGAGCAAAACCAATGTGGAAAAAATCGCGGTCAAGCATAGCAAAAAAGGTCTATCACGTTTTCAAAAGCGTTTTCCCTGGGAGACTCGCCAGGCAAAAAATAAGCAAGCCAGAAAATATCCAGAAGTCAATAATCCGTTCAGGTATAAAAACCGCAATTCTAACAGTCCCGAAGTCGGCAATTCTCCTAACCATAATAGACTATATAGGGCTAACCAGGTTAACGTTAAACCTAGGGAAAAACGCGCTAGATTTTGCTGTTCTTTAATCTCAGAATTTTGAGCGATATTGGCTGACTGAAAGAGGAGCCAGAGGGAAGGAATTGCCCCTATAATTGGGATAAAAAACAGACTTTGTTGGACTTTTTGCAGTCTTGCTTCCCCTTGGTCTTGACGGCTTGGACTTTCCTTCAGCATTCTTCGGTTTCCTCCGCGTTGAGCGTTAATCCTACTATACATCGTTGAATTTTATCTGTCTCTCCCATGACCACTGCCACCCTTCTTATTTCCCGTCCCGATCAGCGCGGTATTGTCGCTAAAGTTGCTGATTTTATTTATCGTCACAATGGGAATATTATCCATGCCGATCAACATATCGAGCAGGATGTAGTGCGGGTCAGTCATCGGGATGAAGTAGCAGATCTAATTCGCAAGGGCAAAGATTTAGAGCGAATTGTTTTGGCGCGGACTGTACGTTTACATTTACAACATCGAGTATTGGTCTATGGCAATCGAACGGTGGTTTTTTCCTAATCGCCTTTGATATTGAGTGTTAAGGGCGATCGCCTAAAAGAAAAGCGTGTGATTCTGTTTCCGGTGGCATCTATTAAGAGTAATATCAGATCCGATTGATTATTCGTAATTCAAAGTATCCTAAATTTCTATGTTTAAAGTATCAAAATTACGGCTCTTTAACCGGATTTCATATCATGACAACCCCTCGACCCTATCGAGAATTGATTTTTATGCCTAAGTATATTTACAATGAGCCTCAACCCAAGGGACGATAACGACAGGTTTCCGTTTAGACCAGGTTAACACCAAGGCCGTCTAGTGTGGATACCGGATTAAATTTTGCGACTAGGGAATTTCCGGGCTTGGATTTTCTCCAAAAAGGAGCATTTTAACGGTTTACTGATATTCTTTTTATTCTATTTTAAATGCCCAGGGCTTCCAATTCTTTTCCACTATGGCTACATCCCCAAAACGGTCTCCTGTCATGCTAAGAACGCCTAACCCTCGCGGTTTAAACGACTCCCCGATCGCGCCCCGCTATATCCAACCCTTTGGGGTTTTATTGGTGTTAAATACGACGGATTTAAGTCTGTTAGAAGTCAGTCAAAATGTAGAATCTATTTGGGGGATGCCGGCGGAAGAGTTGTTAACCCAAGCGATCGCCGTTTTGTGGGATGGAGCGACAATCCAAAAAATTCAAGATTATTTGCTCGGTGAAGATCGAGGGTTACGGAAACCCATAGATTTAGTGTGTTTAATGCCCCAAGCGACTCAAAACTATCAAGGTTTTGTGAATGTCATCCAAGAATATTTAACCGTTGAAATTGAATTAATCAAAGCAACTAATGAACCAATAACTGTAACATCCTTTGATTTTTATGATAACATCAATCGTTTTTTATTAAAAATTCAACACGCTCCTTCGTTTCAAGCGACCTTGGATATGATGGTACAGGAAGTGCAACGGGTGACGGGGTGCGATCGCGTGATGGCCTACCGTTTTGAACCGGATGGGGTAGGAGTGGTGATCGCAGAAGCCAAACAGGACGATTGGGAAACCTTTTTAGAGTTGCATTTTCCTCCCTTAGATATTCCCCCAGAGCCGCGTCAAATTTATCGAGAAAATTGGTTACGGATGATTGTAGATGTCAATTATTGCCCCGTGCCGATTATCTCCCAGCAAAAAGCGCCGGCAATGACGAATTTTAACCATTGTCTGTTGCGGAGTGTTACCCCTTGCCATCAGGAATTTATGAAAAATATGGGGATTGCGGCAGGGTTAAATATTTCTTTAGTGGATGAAGAGCAACTTTGGGGCTTAATTGTCGCGCACCATGGCCAAGCCAAGTTTATTCCCTATCCTATTCGTCGCTATTGTGAATTTGTGGGCAAGCTCATGTCCATTGAATTGGTTAAGTTAGAAAAACAAGATCATCAACGCCAGGCGGAAACCACTCGACAAATTCAACAGCAACTACACCGGGGTTTTCAAGAACTGCGATCGCTGTCGAGTAAAGCGTTAAATCAAACCCTCAAAGTTTATCAAGAACCGCTTTTAGATCTGGTGAATGCCCAGGGAGCCGCCGTTTATTTTAATCAACAACTGTTTTTATTGGGGCAAACTCCCCCCCGTCAATCGGTGCAACAGTTATTAGCCTGGTTTATGGCTTCTTCCCCCGCCGATATTCTCTCGACCCATTCCCTCGTCACCCTTTATCCAGAGGCGATCACCTTTAAGGATGTGGCCAGCGGGTTATTAGCCATTTCCATTGTCTTAAATCAAACCTCCTATCATTTGTTGTGGTTTCGTCCCGAAGTGATCCGCACCGTTAATTGGGGGGGCGATCCGGCCCTGATGTCCCAGGGAGACATTTCTCGGCTTTCCCCTAGAGGCTCCTTTGAGCTATGGAAAGAAACGGTCAGAGCAACCTCTTTACCCTGGCAACTAACAGAAATCGAAGCCGCCCAGGAATTACGAACGATCTTAATGTTAACGGCGTTGGAATTTTCCCATACGGATCTGATCGCTGAAGCCCGAAAAGCCGCCGTAGCCAGTGAAGCCAAAAGTCAATTTCTTGCCAAAATGAGTCACGAATTGCGGACTCCTTTAAATGCGATCCTCGGTTTTAGTCAAATTATGAACCAGGATCACAATCTATCGCCGGAACATCATCAACATCTCAAAATTATTAATAACAGTGGGGAACATTTACTTTCCCTGATTAACGATGTTTTAGAAATGTCAAAAATTGAAGCAGGAGCCTTGACCTTTACCGAAACGTCCTTTGATTTACGCGACCTGATTAGCGGCATTGAAGAAATGTTACGACTTAAGGCGATCGCCAAAAATTTAGTGCTTATCGTAGATTTTAATGAAGAAACCCCCCGCTATATCAAAACCGATGAAAATAAACTACGTCAAGTGTTAATTAATTTATTGGGAAATGCGATTAAATTTACCCATCAAGGAAGCATTTTGTTAAGGGTAACGCCTGGTCAGGACAAACAACAAATTATTTTTGAAATCTCAGATACCGGGGTGGGGATTGCCTCTGAAGAACTCGAAGAACTCTTTAAACCCTTTGGTCAAGCGGCTTCAGGCCGTTTAGCCCTGGAAGGAACGGGTTTAGGCTTACCCATTAGTCAACAATTTATTCAGTTAATGGGGGGAGAAATTACCGTCACCAGCCGTTTAGGTCGAGGTTCAACCTTCACCTTTGATATTCGTGTCGCCCTAGAAAAAGAACGAGCCACGTTAGAAACCTTACAACAATCCCCACTGCCACAACTGGCCCCCGACCAACCCCATTACCGGATTTTAATCGCGGAAGATGTGGCCGAAAATCGCCTGTTACTCTCCAATTATTTAACCTCCCTAGGCTTTGAAGTACAAACCGTCGTCAATGGTCAAGAGGCGATCGCCCGATGGCAAGAGTGGCAACCCCACCTCATCTGGATGGATATCTTAATGCCGGTCATGGATGGCCATGAAGCCACCCAAAAAATTCGCGCCCATCCCCAGGGTAACTCCCCCATTATTATTGCTCTGACGGCCAATGCCTTTTCTGAAGCGCAAATGATGGCCCTAGACGCAGGCTGTGATGACTATTTAGCGAAACCCTTTCGCCTAGAAACGATTCTTGACAAATTAGTGCAACACCTGGGGGTTAAAATCGTATCTTCTGCTACGGAATCTTTCCCCCCGTCCTCTGCCAACCCAACCGCCTTATCCGGGGAGATGCTCCAGGCAATGCCCCAGATCTGGTTAACCCAGCTACACCAAGCCGCCCTAGAACTGGATGAAACGGCTTTGGAATTACTGATAACCCAGATTCCTCCTGAACAAATGGCCCTTAGCCAATCCCTTAATAATTTACTATTACATTTTCGTTTTGATTTAATTGTTGAGTTAACCCAAACTGCTTTAACCTAATGACTTTAACTGCTTCCCAACCCCTCGCAACGGCGACGACATCCACCAAAGAAAAAATTTTAATCGTAGATGATTCTCCCGAAAATTTGCGGGTTTTATCGTTCATGTTAACAACCCAGGGTTATGAAGTCAAAAAAGCGGTGAGTGGTCGTTTTGCTTTGCAATCCATGACGGCAATTAATCCCGACTTAATCATGTTGGATATTAATATGCCGGATATGGACGGCTATGAGGTCTGTCAAATTTTTAAAGAAAAATGTCAAGTGAATCATTCTCCGGATATTCCTGTGATTTTTATTAGTGCATCCCATGGGGTATTAGATAAGGTTAAAGCCTTTCGGGTAGGGGGATGCGACTACATTACAAAACCGTTTCACCTAGAAGAAGTGTTGGCCAGGGTAGAAAATCAGTTATCCCGTAGCCGGCTTTATCAAGTGTTACAACAACAAAATGCTCAATTAAAAATCGAAATTGAAGAACGTGCCCGCATTGAAGAAGCTCTCCGTCAAGCCAATGAACAATTATCCCTTTTAGCTTCTTTGGATGGGTTAACGGGGTTAGCTAACCGCCGCAAATTTGATGAACAGATTACCTGGGAATGGGAACGGGCTAAACGAGAACAAACTCCGCTTTCTTTATTAATTATTGATGTGGATCATTTTAAATATTACAACGATACCTATGGCCATTTATTGGGTGATGATTGTCTCAAACAGGTTGCCAAAACCCTCCAAACAATTTGTCAACGGGCTACGGATCTAGTGGCTCGTTATGGGGGAGAAGAATTTGTGTTAGTTTTACCCCATACGGATCAAGCCGCCGCCGAAACCCTAGCCCAAAAGATTCAAGCGGCGATCGCCGAGCAAGCCATTGCCCACCAAAGTTCCCCCACGAATGCTCATATCACCCTGAGTATGGGGTTAGCAAGCCTCGTTCCCCAGGCAGGAATGACCGTTAGTGACTTTATTCATCTGGCCGATCAAGCCCTTTATCAAGCCAAATTAGCGGGCAGAAATCAGTTGGCGATCGCCACGCCGGAGCCTCTTCCCTAAAATCTGACCCCCAAAAAGGGCAAACCCTCTCCATCAGAAGAAGGGCGTAAATTAGCAAAATCCTAGGGATTAATCCGCAAAGACATAACGATAGAGTTCACTGGCATCGGGTTCGGGACTGCTTTCGGCAAAGGAGAGGGCCTCATCAATTACCCCTTGAATCCGTTTATCAATGGCCTTGAGGGTTTCCTGATCCGCCAAATTATGTTCAATGATGTAGGCCGCAAATTTCTGAATCGGGTCTCTGGCCCCCCAAAATTGTTTCTCATCCGGCGATCGCAATTCATCCGGATCAGCCAACGAGTGACCGCGAAAACGATAGGTTAACGCCTCAATTAACGTCGGGCCTTCCCCCGCCCTGGCTCGTGCTACCGCCTCCTGGGCCACCGCATGAACCGCCACCACATCCATCCCATCAACTTCCGCCCCAGGCAGATTAAACACACTGGCTTTCTTATAAATTTCCGGCTGAGAAGTCGCCCGTTCGTGAGCCATCCCGATCGCCCATTTGTTATTTTCCACCACAAATAAAATCGGTAACTTCCACAACGCCGCCATATTCAAACATTCAAAAAACTGGCCATTATTGGTTGTGCCATCACCAAAAAAGCAGGCTGTGACTTGATTGGCCTGGGGATCTTTCAAGACCGCCTGACGATATTTACTTTGAAACGCCGCCCCCAACGCCACCGGAATCCCTTCCCCAATAAAAGCAAACCCTCCTAACAACTTATGTTGAGCCGAAAACAAGTGCATTGACCCCCCGCGGCCCTTACTGCACCCCGTCGCCTTACCAAATAATTCCGCCATCACTTCCCTGGCCGGCACCCCCGCACTCAACGCATGAACGTGGTCACGGTAGGTACTACACACATAATCTTCCCCAGGACGCATCGCCTTGATAATGCCACTGGATACTGCTTCCTGACCATTGTAAAGATGGACAAAGCCAAACATCTTGCCCCGATAATACATCTCGGCACATTTATCTTCAAAAAGACGACCCAAAACCATATCTTCATATAGCAATAGAGCTTGCTCTTGGCTGAGATCAACAACCGCAGTATTAAATTCGGGCAAAATACGTTCAGCGACCATAATTCTTGGCAAAAACAGCAAAGTGAAGGAACAAAGGCAGACCTGGGAGAAGACTGGAAGAGATTCCCCAAAGACTACCCTAGATTTTAGTCTATCTGGTTAGGATTTTTCGCAACAGCCCTTTATACCATCGGCTAAAATTTGGACAGGTTGATTGAGAATCGCCTTTAAAAAAGCAAAAACCTGGGACAATTAATCATTACCGGAGTCCCCTAGACAGGGCAAGATAATTGCTTTACTGTAGTAAACTCAATCAATCTCTATTTCATTATTTTTTGCAGGTTTTTCCTGTCCCTCCTTCCCCGTGCGTATCCCTCTCGATTACTTCCGTGCTTTGGGTATCCCTTTTCAGGTATCCACAGAACAAATTAGCCAAGCTTATCAGGATCGGCTAATTCAGTTGCCCCGTCGAGAATACAGTGAAGCCGCGATCGCCGCCCGTCGGGCCATTTTACAAGAAGCCTATAGCGTCTTAACCGATCCCGAACAACGAGATAGTTATCAAGAGCGTTGGTGGCCCACCCATCCCAATAGTCCCGCTCCCGATACCGATCCCTACCTAGAAATTGACCCTGAAAACCTCATCGGTGGTTTATTGTTACTACAAGACCTGGGCGAATACGAAGAAGTTTTAAAACAGGCCGAAGCAGAACTCTATCGCCCCGAAAATCTAGCCGCTACTGTCCCGACTCGCTCTGATTTGCTGTTAATCACAGCCCTGGCCCACTTAGAATTGGGGCGAGAATCCTGGCAACGCTCCGATTATGAAACCGCCGCAACAACTGTCTTGAAAGGGCTGGCCTGGCTACAACGGGAAGCCCAATTTCCCGAAGTCCAAAATGAAATCCGCGAAGAACTCTTTCGTTTACGCCCCTATCGCATCCTCGAACTGGTCGCTGATCCGGCCTTAGACAGCCCAGAGCGGGCCAAAGGCATTCAACTACTCAAGGAAATGATCCAGGATCGTTTCGGGATTGAAGGACGGGGCAACGACCGGTCAGGGTTAGGAATTGATGACTTTTTACAATTTATTCAACAACTACGCCCCCAACTGACGGCCGCCGAGCAGGAATCGCTGTTTGTGCCGGAAGCGGAACGCCCCTCCGTGATTGCCAGCTATCTGGCCGTGTACGCTCTATTTGCCCAGGTGATTACCGAGAAAAGGCCGATTCACCTAGAGCGTTGCAAAATGTTACTTTTACAGTTAAAGAATCGTCAAGATGTGGCCCTAGAGGAAGCGATTTGTGCTTTATTATTAGGACAGACAGATGAAGCCTTAACCCTAGTTGACCAGTGCCAGGATGAAAAAATTCAAAATTTCATTCGCACCGCTTCAACCGAGGAGTCTGACCGACTGCTGGGTCTATACGCCTATGCAGGACATTGGTTAGACCAGGACATTTTTCCCTGTTTTCGGAATCTACCGATGGTTCAGGGGCCACTTGCCCTAGAGAACTATTTCTCGGATACGACGGTTCAACAATATCTGATTGATCCTCACTCCTCTAATCTGATTACTGCCGTGTCATCCTCTACCGTTCAGGACAGTACGATGACCAGAAACCTTGCTCAATATCAGGATGATTTATCTCTCCAACGCCCCGTCTCCCGACGCAATGGGTCTAATTTTCGTTCCTCCGGGACAGAAGAAACGGTTACTCGCTCGGCGATGACGGCAACGGCTCCCCCGGAAGTTCCTCCCTTAGTTTGGGCCGGTGCCACGTCTTCTCCTGGAGTTGCCCCTGGGAGTGCTTATCTCACGCCGGCAGATTATCTGTCTTCTGCGACAACGGTGGTTAAGCCGCCCCGGAAACGTCGTCGCCGGGTTGTCCGCGTTAATCCTCTCCGCTTTGGTTTATTCCTTTGTGGGTGTGTGGGTCTGATGGGAGGATTGTTTTGGTGGTTCCAAAGTTCCCGATCTCCCCTGACCGCTCTAGAAGCCGATCAATTGATGGTTTCTCTCAATGAGGCGGCGATCGAGTTACCGGCTGTGAGTAAGATCAGTTTGGCCATAGCTCCGACAGGTAATCTGACCCCGGCGGCGGCTCAACAGTTAATTGAGTATTGGTTAAATATTAAAGCGTCGGCCTTTGGCCCAAAACACCAAATTAGCGACCTGGATCTGGTGCTAACCCCTCCTTTGTTATGGCAATGGCGTAATCGCGCCCAACGGGAGAAGGATAATCAGGCGTTCCGGCAGTATCAGCATCTGGTGGAAGTGTTGGATGTGCAGATGGATGAGCCAACGGCAGACAAAGCAGTCATTACAGCGAAGGTTAAGGAGACTACCCGTTATTATCGCCATCGTGATCCCCAGAAGCTACAAAAGACCGGCACCGATGATTTAACGATCGCCTACCGGGTAGTGCGTCAGGATAATCAATGGCGGATTCAAGGGGCAACGGTCAAGTAAGCAACGCGCTCCCATCCTCAAGATTATGGGTTAAGGTTATGGGTGGCTGGCTTGTCTAGGGTTTGAGCGAGGGGGAAGATTTATGCGAAAAAATATCAGTTAAAACTGGTCAAAAATAAGTTGTTCGATCCCCTGATGGAGGGAATGGTTGAGAAGGTTTTCGATCGCCTGGAGAAGCATTGCGGTGGAAACCGCTTGACTGGGAATGGCACTGATGACTCCTAAACTGACGGTGAGATGATCTTGTAGGGGATGGGGAAATTGGGCTTGGTAGAGATTCCGGCGAAAATTATTGGCTACGGTGACGACTCCTTCCTGGGGGGTATTGGGTAAAATGACGGCGATCGCCAATTCGTTATACCGGGCCACGAGATCCCAGGGTCGTCTAGCGCATTGTTGCAGGAGGAAACCGACTTCTTTTAAACAGTGTTCGGCTTGGTCTTCCCCCCATTGCTGGATATATTCCCCAAAATTGTCAATGACCCCGACGAGGACAGATAGGGTGGTTTGATTACTGTCTCCCCACAAAATGCGATCGCGGGTAGATTTACGCCATTCCTGTTCCAAAACCTGTTCAAACCATTGGCGGTTCGGGAGTTGCGTCGTCAAATCGAGGGTAGAAGCTTGGGCCAATTCCTGATTAACCCGATGGAGAGCCGACTCAACAATTCTAAAATCAGCGAGGGTTTGCTGTAGTTGACTTTCCTTTTGGGTCAGTTCTTCTTGCAGGGCGTAGTAGTGTAAATGATGGTCAATGCGACGGAAGGCTTCTTCGGCCACAAAGGGGGCAAACAGATAGTCGGAAGCTCCTCTCTGAAAAATTTTAGAGCGGTGGAGTGAACTGGGATGAACGCAGAGAAAAATAATGGGAATCGCGGTAAAGGGGGAAGACCGATGTAACCATTCACACAGTTCAAAGCTATCTTCTTCGTCCTGGCCACTTAATAAAATTAATTGGGGTTGAGGTTCCAACGCCTCACTATGGCGAATCTGACTGAAGCTGAAAACCTCCAAATGATAACCCTGTTGGATTAGTAGGTGCTTAAGTTGCTGGATAGGCTCGTTGATTTGACCGATGAGCAGGAGATGAGGAGGAGAAGAAAGGGAAGGGGTCGGAACATGAACAGCCATGGCTAAATCCTCGCGGCCAATGCAGTCGCCAAGTCAATAAGGCAAAATCTTCTCTTATTGTCGCTACTTTACGGGCTTGAGATCCTTTTCCTACAATTCTTAACAAAATCCTGGGGCGATGGCTTCCCACGACTTTTCTCAGACTTCTCGAAGACTTTCCCTCGATTGATTCCCCAAAGTTGGGGGCCAGGGGTCAACTAGAATACAAGTCAAGTTTGATAACCGGTATCTACGGCTAGGGATGAACCTTTTGCGGCAGTCACGGCCAGGCGATCGCAGTTTTCGTTTTCGGTATTGCCGGCGTGGCCCCGTACCCAAACGAATATCACCTCGTGTTCTTGACAGAGCTTGAGGAGGCGTTCCCAAAGATCAGGATTTTTGGCTAACTCCTTGGCATTACGTCGCCAACCGTTGGCCTGCCAGCGTTTGGCCCAGCCTTTGGTCATGGCATCTACGAGATACTGGGAATCGCTATAGAGAGTGACTTGACAAGGTTCCTTAAGTGCCTCTAATCCGGCGATCGCCGCCATCATTTCCATGCGATTATTGGTGGTCAGTTGATAGCCGCCGGACAGTTCCTGACGATGGTGGTAATACAGTAAAACAACCCCGTAGCCGCCGGGCCCAGGGTTGCCGATACAGGCTCCATCGGTATAAATTGTCACAGGTTTCTGGGGAGTCGCCATAGCTTCGGGTTTAATTAACGGTTAATTAACCTTCAAGGATGTCTAAGTCCACTAACTTTTGCCATACCTTATTGACGCTTTCCTCTAGGGACTCTAAATCTGTCCGACATTCTACCTCTGGGTTTAAAGGCGGCTCATAGGGATCATCAATGCCCGTAAAGCCTTTAATTTCTCCGGCTCTGGCCTTAGCGTATAATCCTTTGACATCCCGACCTTCACAGACATTGAGAGGCGCATTGACAAACACTTCCACGAAACTCCCGATTTTGCCCCGGACTTCTTCCCGGATTTCGCGGTAGGGAGAAATGGCCGAAACTAAAACGATTACGCCATGGCGGGTTAAAAGATTCGCCACAAAGCCAATACGACGAATATTTTCATCCCGGTCTGCTTTGCTGAAACCTAACCCTTTGGTTAAATTAGTCCGTACTATATCTCCGTCTAACACTTCCAAGCTATAGCCGCCATCCCGCAATTTCTGTTCCAGGGCTTGGGTAATGGTCGTTTTACCCGCACCACTTAATCCGGTTAGCCAAAGGGTGGCCCCTTTTTGTTTGCTCATGGTCTCTGTGAAGTTTGATGTGAAATGTTGTTACCGTCTAAGAGACTACCTGTTACGGGAATTTCTGGCAAGCGGGCGATCGCCTCCTCTTCCCAATCCGCTAGGGATCTTGCATGGATGTTGAGCAGGATTAGGAAACAACTTGAATCTCCTGAAATCGTGTAATGGTGACATCGGCCTGGATTAAAGAATGGTCAACGCCCGGATAATGTTGCACCGCGATCGCCCTGGCTCCGGCTTGTTGGGCCATGGCAATATCCCCCTCCGCATCCCCAATCATTAAAGTCTGTCGAGGTTCCAGTCCCAACCGCTCACAGGCCAACTGATAGAGACGGGGATCGGGCTTGCGGAATCCCTGGTCGGCTCCCATCCCCAAAACAAAATAGGGACTTAACTGATGACGTTCGATAAACCGTTCCACACTCACCGTCCGAGCCGCCGAAATAATGCCCAAAGGGAGTGAACTTTCCCAAAGACGAGTAATTAACTCCCTCGTACCGGGAAACAACGGAGAAACCAGGGGAGCCGCCTGGCACGCTAAATCCGCCTGGTGTAAACAATCCCTAGCGATGATCAACGCCTCAAACCAACTTTTGCCCGTCGTCGCAATGAAAGCCCCTAACGCAATTTCATTATCCTGGCGACTGCCCACCGCCATTAAGCCCATCGGATGAAGTTGGCCGTTTTCATAGCCCAATGCCTGGGCATAGACCGGCAATAACGCAGGCCACTCCCGCCCCACCTGTTGTAAACAGTATTCCGTCAGTTGGCGCAAAAACGCCTGGGAATCCTCTAATGTCCCGTCCTTATCAAAAAAAATTCCTTGAATATCGGTGAAATGATGATGACCACAGGCGATCGTTACCATAATGTGCTGAAATCACTAAAAATTCTTGAAAAATGAGGATTAAAAACGACGATAAATTTCATAACCGCCGATCGCCAGGGCCGAGACACTTAAGGGAATCCAATAATAAATCACCCGATAACCCAGTAAGGCTCCCAAAATAGCCACCGAAGAAAAAATTGGCGTTAAACCCAATAAAATAATGGTTTCAAAGACTCCTAATCCCCCTGGAATATTACTCAATAATCCGGCGGTTTGGGCTAATAAAAAAATGCTAAATAAATTACCATAATTTAACTGCTCAGTTTGGGGTAAAAACAAATAAATAATCGCCGTCGAAAGTCCCCAATCTATAGCCGTAATACCAATCTGAAAAAGGGAAAATCCGATGGGAACGTGGGGTAATCGCCAACGACCAAGTTTGACCATTTGTTGGGATAAAACCCCTAAAATGAGATAGCCCAGGGTCAAGGTTAAACAGATAACCCCTAGGGGTCTGACGGACACAAAGGGTAAACGGAGAATCGAGGGTAAGGGCAGAGGATCGAGTAAAAATGTCACGCCACATACCCCAGCCATCCCTAACCAAAAACTGAGATTACAAAAGTAAATAATCCGTGCAATATTCAGGTTAGAAATGCCCCATTGCCGATAGAATCGGTAGCGAATCGCACTCCCACTTAGAACCGAAAACCCCACACTGTTGCTAATGGAATAACTCAAAAATCCGACAAAACCCGATCGCCAGGGGGATAAATTTTCCCCAACATAAAAAATAGCGGCAATGTCATACCCGGTAATCACAATATAGTTAATCACCATGATGACGAATCCCCCGATCAAATGGGACTTGGGAATATTTTGCAGACTATCTAGGACATTTTGCCAACCGTAACGCTGGATTTCTCCCCGGATTACCCAGACTGATAGGCTAAATAAAATCACGCCTAATACCGCCGGGGCGATCGCCGCCAATTTTTTCCAAACGCTGACCATTGTTTATGCCGCAGATTGAGCTTTTTCGTGTTGGACTTCAATCACGGTATGTACATTGCCCCTAGGATTAAAATCAGCCCGAATTTTCATGAATAAGGGGTCACAGGCGGCCACCAAGTCATCCAAAATTAAATTCACGACTTCTTCATGGGAAATGGTGCGATCGCGGAAATAATTAATATACAGTTTGAGGGCTTTTAACTCTAACACCAGGCGATCGGGACAATAAGTAACCGCCAACGTCGCAAAATCGGGATACCCAGAAAAAGGACATTTACAGGTAAATTCCGGCAACGTAATGTGAATCTCGTAGCGACGACCAATGCGGGGATTCGGAAACGTAATTAATTGACCTTCTTGGATAAGACGTTCTCCATATTTCAGGGCAGGAGGCATCACAGTGTCGTTCATAGAAGCGAGAAACGGTAAACCGATTAACAGACAGTACTCCCTCTATTATCCCAAGTTCTCGAAAGAAATACGCTGACCGCCGATAAATTTCCCCTAACTCTCTTGTAACCAGCGATCCAACTCTCCCGTCCGGTCTAATTCATACAGTTGATCACAACCCCCGATCCCCCGGTCATTAATAAAAATTTGGGGAACGGTGCGTCGTCCTTCTGCTCTGACCGCCATGGCCACCCTAGCCGTTTCATCCCCATCAATTTTGTACTCGGTAAATTTCACCCCTTTCCACCACAGCAATAATTTGGCGCGAATACAAAAGGGACAGGTTTGCCAGGTATAAATTTCCACTGAGGCTTTAATCGTAGAGGGGTCACGTCCCCAGAAAGTCTGCCAAGCTTTGAACATAGTAGGGATTTTCCTCCCGCAGAAATCTTGAATAGGTCTAATGGAGTTCCCAGAGGATTACGCTATGGGAGCGTCATGGGATAATCAATGTGGGGCCAGGCAAACTGGGGATCGTTTAAGAGGGTTTGCGCCTGGCTGGGGTCAATCTGCTGGAGACATTGCAGGAGGTGATAACTGTCTTCCCGCAGACGCTCAACGTTGACTTGATGATGATTGGGGGTGTAGTCCGCTAACCGACGAATGCCTTCCCCCAATAAAATGACGGCTCCTCGCCAATTATCATTTCCCAGGTGATAACACCCTGCGGCAATCTGGAGAATCCCTTGATAAAAGTTCTTCTCAGGGGCGATCGCCTCTAACCAAATGGCTTCTAGGGTGTCATGGCAGGCATAGAAATCCTGTTGATTAAATTGAGTGATGCCTTGTTCTAGGGCCGTCTGGGTCATGGGTTTCGCTAGTGTGCCATAGAAGCCTTGACTTCTTCTAAGAAATCTAAGGAAATTTCCTGATTTTCCCCGGCAAAAGCATTATCTGGCGTTAAAAACAGCATACAGTGACATTCCTTGCGCTCCCGCATCGGCACACAGGGACAATTCCAAAACGCATTTTTGACTTCCGCTTCCTTATCTTCGTAATGACGACAGGGACAGAGGGGCGAACCTAATTCTTCTTTATGACGGGCTAGACCTTCAATGACAACGGCAGTCACCGATAAATCACTACAAAAGTAGGTATCTGTCCGTTTGGCATACTGTTCAGCGAAATGCTTCATCGCCTCAAGGTTTTTTTTTGGGTGTTCCGAAGTCGTCATGGATTTCTAGCGCAGTAAATGAATGGAGAGAGAAGTGACACCCACTTTCGCAATGTCCGACAGATTTGAGTCGCTCAGGGTAAGGATTTTACCTAGGCAGATCTCTAATACTGGTTTTGAAAAGGGGTATTAGGTGACTTTCTCTCTTTAATTTTGCCATACTTGGGAGTCAAAGACAGGGTTAGAGATTCAGCTTAGGGGATACTCCTAGACCGGATGGCGTTGTTGAATTTGGGCGATCGCCTTGCTCACACTCTCTGGGAAAATGACCACCAATCCCCCTTTTTCCACCTGATTTAACCCCGTTTCCAGAGCCTCAGTTTCATTGAGAATAATTTCTACAGCGAGCGCCGCATTTTGCTGTTTCACCCCTTTGAGAATCAGATCGGCAACGGCTCCCGACTCACGCCCCCGTTTATCATCATCCTCTTTGATAATCAGACGATCAAACGTCCGTGCCGCAATTTCGCCCAATTCGATTAAATCCTCGTCCCGGCGATCGCCAGGCCCGCCAATCACCCCTAGCCGTTGACCTTGCCAATTTCGCACAAAGCCCCCGACCGCCTCATAACCCGCCGGATTGTGAGCATAATCCACCAGAGCATGATAGGACTGCAAATTAAATAAATTCATCCGGCCCGGTGTTTGTTCAGCCGACACTTGGAAAGAACGCACCCCTTGGCGAATCTGCTCAATATCTACCCCATTCACAAAGGTTGCTAAACACGCCGCTAAAGCATTGGCAATCATAAAAGGAGCCATTCCCCCCAAGGTCATGGGAATTTCCTTCGCCTGTTCAATGCGTAACGTCCACTTCCCTTCCAAAATCGAGAGATAGCCATTTTCATAAACGGCGGCAATCCCCTCCCGGCGAATATGCTTTTGAATAATCGGATTGTCCGGGTTCATCGAAAAATAAGCGACTTTTCCCTTCACCTTTTCCGCCATCGCCGCCACCAGGGGATCATCGGCATTGAGAATCGCATAGCCATCCCCATGCACCACCTCCGCGATCACACTTTTCACCTGGCCCATCTGCTCAATGGAATTAATATCTCCTAATCCCAAATGATCCGCCGCCACATTCAAGACAATGCCCACATCGCAATGGTCAAAGGCTAACCCTGCGCGTAGAATTCCTCCCCTGGCTGTTTCCAAAACCGCCACTTCTACGGTGGGATCTCGTAGAATCACCCCGGCACTTTGCGGCCCCGTATTATCGCCTTTTTCCACCAGATACTCGTTAATATAAATCGCGTCTGTGGTGGTATAACCGACGGTTTTGCCGGTCTGCCGATAGATATGGGCCGTTAAACGGGTTGTCGTTGTTTTGCCATTCGTACCAGTGACTGCCACCAGGGGAATCCGATTTGGCGTACCAGGGGGAAACAGCATATCCAACACTGGGGCCGCGACATTGCGAGATAGACCTCGACTAGGGGCAACGTGCATCCGAAACCCAGGAGCCGCATTGACTTCCACAATCACCCCGTCAGTATCCCGCAGGGGTTTGGTAATATCGGAGGTTACGACATCAATGCCCGCAATATCCAGCCCAATGATTTTAGCCACGCGCTCCATTAACCAGATATTTTCGGGGTGAATATCATCAGTGCGATCAACGGCAATGCCCCCGGTGCTTAGGTTCGCCGTAGCCCGTAAAAAGGCCGTGGTGCCCTGGGGTAAGACACTTTTTAAGGTATAGCCCTGGCGTTCTAAAACATCCAAAGAGGTCTTATTGACCGTAATTTTGGTCAGAATATTGGCATGGCCGTCACCCCGATTCGGATCTTGATTGGTAATTTCAATTAACTCTTCAATCGTTGATCGCCCGTCGCCGATCACATGGGCGGGAATTCGTTCGGCAACGGCCACTAATTTACCGTTAATAACTAATACTCGATGATCGCTACCCTGATAAAAACGCTCTACAATAATGGAACGGCTTTTGGACTCGGAACTAGCTAAATCGTAGGCGGCGGTGGCTTGCTCCCAGTTTTGAATATCAATGGTAATACCACGCCCATGGTTGCCGTCGAGGGGTTTAATCACAATGGGATAACCCCCCACTTCATCAATGGCATTCTGAAGGTCTTCAAAGTATTGAATCGTACTGCCCCTCGGTACAGGAATCCCGGACTCGTGCAGAATGGTTTTCGTCCCTTCCTTATCGCAGGCCAGTTCTACCCCCAAAATACCGGAGTGGGAACTGAGAGTCGCTTGAATCCGTTGCTGGTGAATACCGTATCCCAGTTGTACCATAGCCCGCGCATTGAGGAGCATCCAGGGAATCTGCCGGGCATCCGCTTCGGTCACAATGGTTTCGGTACTGGGGCCGAGGGAGGCATTGGCGTAAAGGTCTTTCAAGTCGGCCAGATCCCGCTCTAGTTCTTCCTGGGGATAGGTTCCCGTATCTACAATGGATTGACAAATTCTGACGGCGGCTCGTCCGGCATAACGACCGGCCTGTTCTTCAACGTATTCAAAGACCACGTTATAAACCCCTGGGGTCGCCGTTTCCCGGGTACGACCAAAACCGGCTGTCATACCGACCATTTCCTGGAGTTCAAGGGCAACGTGTTCGATGATATGCCCCATATAAGTGCCTTGTTGAACCCGTTCCAGGAATCCTCCCCGGTGGCCAGGGGAACAAAAATGCTCAATCAAACTGGGTAAAACGGCAATTAACCCTTCATAAAACCCTGGGATAGTATTGGAGGGACGCTCGGCTAGATCTTCGAGATCCAGACGCATGACGATTAATTTTTTCCGTCGAACACTCCAATAGTTAGGGCCGCGCAGTGTAAGAGTTTTTAGGATTTTCATAGTTGCCGTTAATCAATTTCGCGTCGAGAAATACTAAACGCCCTAGTTATTGTCCAGGTTGCCAGGCTCAAGGGACTGTTCACCATGAACACTTTTTCGGCTTTACCGTTGTCGGGAGGAACGGGGGCGCGAGGCAGAGGGATGGCGGCGAGGGGGGAGACCATTGAGAAGTTGCCGCAGAAGACGGTGGAGACTTCGCCAAAGGGTATGGATCAAGACGTTGAACCGGGAGGAATTTCTCGGCCAACCTAGGACTTTTTTGGCAAAGCCCGCTGTTCCTTGAGACTATAGCTATCCCCATAGGAAAGAATATGGACTCGTAGGTTATGGAGGCTGAGGGGTTGATTGGGACTGGCGATCGCCGTATTGGTATAGGTCATTTCCCTGGGATCAACAAAGGTGACGGTACCTTGCCCTAGGACGCGCACGAGGCCATTGCGTTCAAAGAGGGCGCAGGTATCTTCATCAATGCCGATACCTAACAGTTCTGGATGATTGGAAATGGCACTGAGGAGGCGGGCCATACGATTGCGATTATGAAAATGCTGATCCACAATGACTTCGGGAACGATACCTAACCCCATGGCCATATCCACTAAGGCACGGTTGGGCCATTCGCCGCTACTGCCCCCGGCGATCATGTGATACCCCATCACGGCGGCCCCGGCACTGGTTCCTGCCAGGGTAATTTCTCCCTGATGAACCCTTTCCCGAATGCGATTCATTAGGGGGGTATCCGCCAACAGGCCACAAAGGCGTAACTGGTCACCGCCGGTTAAAAAAACGCCGGTACATTCTTCGATAAAGGCTTGAAAGGTGGGGTCTTCTCCCTGACTGCGATCGCGGATATCGAGAATTTTGAGCCATTTCGCTCCCATTTCTTCAAAAATCTGTTGATAGCGTTGGCCGATCAGCACGGGTTCCCTCGAAGCGGAAGGGATAATGGCGATCGCGGCTTCTGTGCCTCCCGAACGTTGCCAAAAGGTCTGTAGAATTTCCCGACCATGGACTTTATCTTCTGCGCCCCCAATAATCAAAACGGCGGGTTCAGTGGAAGGTGGGGAAAAAGAAGTCTCGACTTGCAACATTGTATAGAACCTAGGAGACAAAAATGCAGTTATTTGAGCAGAGAGAGGGCATTTAGAGACGGATTGACCATCCTAACAGCAAAGTTTTTACATTATGCCATGCAGAGTCCCATTGGAAAATCCAGGTTGATACCGAAATGTTAGGAGATTACAGGGTTTAAGGTTAACTTTTGACGACAACGGACGGAGAAGCCTGGGCAACCTGAAGCGAATGATGAGTCCAGGGCATAGAATAGGAGCCAGCCCTTTGCTCTGACCGGAACCCATGACCTCTGATTACCTAGAACGTATCCTCAAAGCGCGAGTTTATGAGGTAGCCATTGAGACCCCTTTGGATTTCGCGCCGAATCTTTCCCACCGTTTAGAAAATCGGGTCTTGCTGAAACGGGAAGATATGCAATCGGTTTTTTCCTTTAAGTTGCGGGGGGCCTATAACAAAATGGCCCAACTCCCCCCGGATTTGTTAAAGCAAGGGGTGATTGCGGCTTCGGCGGGGAATCATGCCCAGGGGGTGGCCCTGGGTGCATCGAAGTTAAAAACCCAAGCCATTATCGTCATGCCGGAAACGACTCCCCAGGTCAAGGTGGAAGCGGTGAAAGCCAGGGGCGGGGTGGTGGTTCTGCATGGGGAAACCTACGATGATGCCTATGCCTATGCTCGTCAGTTGGAACAGGAGAAGGGCTTAACGTTTATCCATCCGTTTAATGATCCGGATGTGATCGCCGGCCAAGGTACGATCGGGATGGAAATTTTGCGTCAGTATCAACAACCGATTCATGCAATTTTTGTGGCGATCGGTGGTGGTGGGTTAATTGCGGGCATTGCGGCCTATGTGAAACGACTGTATCCGGAAATTAAGATCATTGGAGTGGAACCCATAGATGCGGATGCGATGGCGCGATCGCTGAAGGCCGGTTATCGTGTCAAGTTAGACCAGGTGGGGTTATTTGCGGATGGGGTTGCGGTGCGGGAAGTGGGGGATCAAACTTTTCCCCTCTGTCAACAGTATGTGGACGATGTGATTTTGGTGGGAACCGATGATATTTGTGCGGCGATTAAAGATGTCTTTGAGGATACCCGTTCGATTTTGGAACCGGCTGGGGCCTTGGCGATCGCCGGCATGAAAGCCTATGTGGAACAACAAAAAATTACGGGGGAAACCCTGGTCGCGGTGGCCTGTGGCGCCAATATGAACTTTGATCGTCTGCGGTTTGTGGCGGAACGGGCGGAATATGGAGAACAACGGGAAGCGATTTTTGCGGTAAACATTCCCGAAGCCAGGGGCAGTTTGCGTCAATTTTGCCACTGTTTAGGGAAGAATAGTTTGACAGAATTTAGTTATCGGATTGCTGATTCCCAACAGGCCCATATTTTTGTGGGGGTGCAAATTCAAAATCGTAGTGAAGCCCAACGGTTAGCCGATACTTTTCGCGCCCATGGTTTCAACACGTTGGATTTAACCGATGATGAGTTAACCAAACTCCATTTACGGCACATGGTCGGGGGGCGATCGCCCCTAGCAGAAAACGAATTACTCTATCGCTTTGAATTTCCAGAACGACCGGGGGCCCTGATGAAATTTTTAACTTCCATGAGTCCTAACTGGAATATTAGTTTGTTTCATTATCGTAATCATGGAGCCGACTACGGACGGATTGTGGTGGGGATGCAGGTTCCCCCCGATGAACGCGGTCAATGGCAAGATTTCTTAGATGGGCTGGGGTATCAATACTGGGATGAAAGCCAGAACCCAGTTTACCAACTCTTTTTGGGTAATCCTAGAACGATGTGATACCACTTTGACTACCGCCAGGACATTGGAAGCAGTTCTCCGAATGTCACTATTTTTCGCTTTCTGTGGTATCTAGAACAGATTTGACAACAATTCATATTAGCTTATATTCTACATTATCCCTGCCATATAAGCTATTTAGACCACCACTACTATCGAATCACTATCAAAAACTCTACAGTGGAAAAATGGCAAAAAAAGCTTTCGTTCTTGATTCACTTTTGACGCTATTCTGCCCCAAAATCCTTGACCAGAACACTACCGGCTGGTTTAGGGGCTTTCTTTAAAAAACGTCGTCAACAACGGCAGGAGTTATTCCCAAGGGAAGTTTAAGCCCCGGCGCAGGAAGGGGCTAACCCTCTGGTATAATGGGGGACTGCACTGCAAACATCTGGTTAATCAGGAAAAGTATCATGTCTCGTCAATGTCAACTGACTGGCAAAAAAGCCAATAACGGGTATGCCGTTTCCCACTCTCACCGTCGTACCAAAAAACTGCAACAGGTTAATTTGCAATGGAAAAGAGTCTGGTGGGCCGAAGGCAATCGCTTTGTTCGCTTACGACTTTCTACCAAAGCCATTAAAACCCTAGAAAGCAAAGGATTAGTGGCCATGGCTAAAGAAGCTGGGCTGAATTTGAATCATTACTAAATTCAAGCGTTTGGGATGACTGAGATCCCCTTAAATCTCTCGTAAGCAAGGGGACTTGATTGATGGAATCCTCCTGAAATCTCCCTTAAGAAAGGGGGCTTATACCTGAGATCTGACTAAATTCTTCTGAACAAAGGAGATTTGTTCTTGGAATCCCCCTAAATCCCCCTTAAAAAAGGGGACTTGTTCTTGGAATCTCCCTTAAGAAAGGGGACTTATTGGGTCAACTGTCTAAAAATAGCGGTTTAAACCCAAGAAACTCGTTTTTATTGCATCTATGGCTACACAAGTTCTGGGTATTGACCTGGGGGGAACGACCATTAAGTTTGGCCGTTTTTTAGAGGATGGCTCCTGTTTGGAGTCTTTTTCGTTGCCGACTCCCCAACCCTCCTTTCCCCAGGCAGTTCTGGCAACGTTAACAGAGGGCATTGAACATCTGAAAACCTCGGATTGTGTGGCGATCGGTTTAGGAATGCCTGGCCCGACCGATCCCCAGGGACGCATCGCCAAATTAGCGATTAATTTACCCCATTGGCAGAATATTCCTTTAGCGGATTGGGTGGAATCGGCCAGTGGCTTACCGACGGTCTTAGAAAATGATGCCAATTGTGCGGGGCTGGGGGAAGCCTGGTTAGGTGCCGGTCAAGCCTTTCAGGATTTTATTTTGTTGACCCTAGGGACAGGAGTTGGTGGAGCGATTTTTCTGGGGGGTGAGTTATTTGTCGGTCATCGAGGGGCCGGGGGAGAATTGGGGTTACTGACCTTAGATTATCGTGGCCCGGCCTGTCATAGCGGCAATGCGGGATCGCTGGAACAACACGTTTCGGCCCAAGCCATTCAACGGGATACCCATAAAAATGGGGCGGAGTTGGCCCAGTTAGCCCAGAAGGGAGTACCAGAGGCGATCGCCTACTGGGAAAATTATGGTCGTTTATTGGGAGCGGGGTTAGCCAATTTGATTTATGTGTTAACCCCGGAAGCGGTGATTATGGGCGGGGGAATCAGTGCCAGTGCGGAGTATTTTTTGCCGACCCTACAAACGGAAATGGAAAAGCGGGTGTTATTGCCTTCGCGGGAAAATTTACAGATTTTAGTCGCTAAATTAGGCAATCGAGCGGGCATGATTGGCGCGGCCCGGTTGGCTTGGCAAAAATTAGGATTAACCCATTAGATTAACCCATTAGATTAACCCATTCAGATTACGCAAATATGGCAACGGAAATTGAACGGAAATTTTTAGTGATCGGGGAACAGTGGCGATCGCTGGGGATGAGACAACGCTACTGTCAGGGTTATCTGCCGACCCAGGAGGCGGTGACGGTACGGGTGCGGATTGTCGGCGAAAGAGCTTATTTAACTCTTAAGGGGCCCACCCAGGACATGAGCCGCAGTGAATTTGAATATGATATTCCCGTCAGCGATGCCGACATTTTGTTAAAGACCCTCTGTCAAAAGCCTTGGATTGAGAAATGGCGTTACCGTATTCCGTTGGGAGATCTGGTGTGGGAAGTGGATGAATTTTTAGGGGAAAATCAGGGGTTAATTGTGGCGGAGGTGGAGTTAACGTCAGAAGATCAAACCCTGGAGTTACCTGACTGGATTGGCCAAGAAGTGACCAGCGATCGCCGCTATTACAACAGTAATTTAGTTAAAAACCCTTATCCGCAATGGTCGGCAACGGAGACTGTTTAAATAACCGATTGAGATTATTAATTTCCGCTTCTAACTCTTCAATGGTTGTTTGCGAATCTGCCAGGGCTGTTTGACTCGCCTTCAGAGCCAGCGATAATCGCCGCGATCGCAAAAGCGTTTCTATCCGTGCCAATAACTCCCGTTTCTCAATGGGCATAATTAAAACATCATCAATAATTTGCCATAACCCCTGGGTAACCCGGTGCATTAATTGACGATGGGTAATCAATAAAACCGGTAATAACAGAGGATGTTCCTTGGCAATCCGTTCTCGAATTTCATCCTGATATTGTTGGAGCATTAACCCATCTACGATCAATAGATCAATTTTGCCAGCTAACGGATGACGTTGCTCGCGGGACTGTAATTGATAATGGGACGACAAAAAACTCCATAGCAAGCGGCTATTTTCAGACTGGGCGAGGAGTAGGGCAATAGTCTCCATGCAACGGTGAGGATTCTCCAATCATCGTAACCTTCAATCACCTCTTCAGGCGTATCTCGAAGCAAACCGCCCCTTTTCCCCAGGGTAACGATCTTTTAGCCTATTATCTAACAAATTCTTAACGTTTTTCAGGGTTTTGCCGGTTTGCCTAAAAATCCATTAAATTTTCCGGCTTGATAAATTCAGGAGTACCACTGAGAATGCCCCGCAAATTCCGCAATGGTTCCCCCACCTTAATGCCGTAGCGCGTAATCTCCAGTTCCCGTAAATTTTTCTCAAAATCACTGAGACGCTTTTTCAAAACCCCGATCGCCTTACGTAGTTCTCCTTGAATTTCTAAGTAACGCAGAATAATAATATTGTCCGCGAGATAGGAAATCCCCAACTCCGTAGCACGGAAATCCCCGGTAATCATTTCTAACTCATTGATTAATAAAGTGGTCACTCCCCGACTTTTTAGATAACGACAAAGGCCGTGTAAATGAGTGACTAACTCCTTTTGTTGAAAGGAGAGCTTGTAACCGGCAATACTATCAATCATCACAATTTTTGTGTTATATTTTTCCACTTCCTGACGTACTAAATTGGCAAATTCATCGGGAGAATATAACAGTGGCTCAATGGCGAAAATATTTAAAGTTCCCTGACTAACCATCCGTTTGACCGGAATATTAATGGATTCACACCGTTGCACCAGGGTCATTTCCGCTTCTTCAAAACAGCAGACCATGGAACGCTCTCCGCGACCGGCCGCCTCTTTCATAAATTGCATTCCCAGGGTTGTTTTTCCCACGCCACTCGGCCCCGTAATAATTGTGGTGGTTCCCCGTTCTAAACCGCCTTGAAATAATTCATCGAGGTCAGGAATCCCAGAGGCAATGACTTCCATGGCAAAGGCGATCGGGCGTTCATTGAGAATTAAATGGGGAAAAATCTCTAACCCCTGCTCCGTGAGTCGTAGGGAATGATGGCCTTTTTGAAAATTAGAACTGCGAAATTTCGCAACATTAACGGTCGGCTCTTCACTGCTGGTATTGAGGTTAATTACGCCATCGGCCATAAATTGTAAATCTTCGTCTGGGGCTTCGGGACTGGCTTCGGAAATAAAGAGAACCGTCGCCCCCTCTTCACTGAGAAACCGCAGAAAGGAAAGAACGTGCTTACGAAATTGAAAAGCGTCAGTGCTCAGGTAACGAAAAAGGGTGAGGGAGTCAATAAAAACCCGTTGAGGGTGTAATTCCGTCACCTTTTTGATGATCGCTTCGGCAATGGGGTCTCGTTCAACTTCTGCCGAGACAAAAATATCGTAGGTCTGCTGTTGGCGAAAGGTATCCGCCGAGGGACTCAGGTCTAAACAGGCGATCGCCGATAAATCCAACCCTAACCGTTGGGCATTGCGTCGTAATTGGCTTTCGGATTCCCCCAGGGTAATTAACAGACAAGAATCTTCTGCTTGTTGGCCCGCCGCCAGAAAGTGCATCCCCAGGGTTGTTTTCCCACAGCCCGGCCCGCCCCGAATCAGATAGGACTGACCCCGTAGTAACCCTCCGTTCAGAATTTCATCTAATCCTTGAACGCCTGTTGAAAGTCTTTCCTGAACCATAATTGTCTGAATACCGACAGTAAAGCCATCTTAACAAGAAGCCTTAATTTCCTTCGCAAATGCAAGCAAACTTAACAGAGGCGATCGCTGGGCTATGATAGGCAAGAACGTTATCTTTCTTAACACGCAGGACGTTATGATCACCCTTGCCCCGAATGAATTATTAGCCGTCTTAAATTGGCGTTACGCCACCAAACAATTTGATCCGAGCAAAACCATTCCCAGCGAGACTTGGTCAGCCCTCGAAGAAGCTCTGGTGTTAACGCCTTCCTCCTACGGTTTACAACCCTGGAAATTTGTGGTGATTACCAATACGGAACTTAAAGCCCAACTCCGCACCCATTCCTGGAACCAAGCCCAGGTAACCGACTGCTCCCATTATGTGGTCTTTGCTATCCAGAAAAATTTGCCCATCGAGCATATTGACCGGTTCATTGAATCAACCGCCACCACTAGGGGCATTACAACGGAATCCCTCGCAGGCTATCGTAACCTGATGATCGGCGATATGATTCAAGGCCCCCGGAGCCTCCACGCCAACGAATGGGCCACCCGTCAGACCTATATTGCCCTAGGTAATTTTATGACCAGTGCCGCGTGCTTGGGGGTGGATGCTTGTCCGATGGAAGGGATTGATCCGCCCCAATACGATAAATTGCTCGGACTGTCCGCCCAGGGTTATGCGACGGTGGTGGCCTGTGCGGCGGGCTATCGTGCAGAGACGGATAAATACGCCCAGTTGGCAAAAGTGCGTTTCCCTAAATCCGAAGTGGTAGAAGTCCGTAGTTAAGGCCCTTCTTTAACTCTCTCGCCTTCTTCCCCCCACAGCTTTCACCATTAATCGAGATACACTAGAAAAGACCCCTCAACCTTATCCCGAAATTGGGTTGGTAGCCCCGTCCCTATGGCCAATCTCCATCTTCCCCGTCATCCTCATCCCCATCAGCAAACGGCTAAACGCTATCATCAAGCCAGTGATAGTGCTTTGGGTTTAGTTTCTACCCATAGTTTTCCGGCGATCGTGGGTACGGCGGACATGATGCTGAAGTCGGCCCAGGTGACGTTAGTGGGTTACGAAAAAATTGGCAGTGGTCATTGTACGGCAGTAGTACGCGGTAAAGTGGCTGATGTGCGGTTGGCGGTGGAAGAAGGCGCGAAAACGGCAGAACAATTTGGCCAACTGATTTCTAAGTTAGTCATTCCTCGGCCCATGCCCAATTTAGAAGCGGTTTTTCCCATTGGGAGTCATCTGGTGGAAATTGCCCAACAGCAACAGGGCTACAGTCGCCTCAGTAATCGCTCCATTGGTTTATTGGAAACTCGCGGTTTTCCGGCCATGGTCGGGGCCGCCGATGCCATGCTCAAATCGGCCGATGTGCAGTTAGCTTCCTACGAAATTATTGGCGATGGTCTCTGTACAGCCATTATTCGGGGATCGGTGGCTAATGTGGCCGTGGCGATCGAAGTGGGAATGGCTGAAGCCGAACGGATTGGTGAACTCCATGCAGTGATGATTATTCCCCGTTTATTGGAAGACTTAGAACATACCTTACCTGTGGCCCGTTATTGGTTGGACGAAAAAGAACCATTACCCATGCTTTTACCCAACGCTGTCCAAAAACAACGGGAATTAATTGCCTTACCCGAATTAGAAAAAGCGGTTTTAGCTCGTCCTCAACAACAACTAGAACCGGAGCCAATCCCCGTCGAGCCGTTAGATAATAATTTGCTCTAAGCCAGTTCTCTTAATAATTCTTCTGCCACGCGCAGATAATCCGATTGGGCTTCTTTGGCCTGTTTGCCTTTCCATTGGGTAATGGCCAGTCCTTCCAATGCTGATCGCTCATGGGCTTTATAACTACGAATAAAGGCATGGCAGGCCGGAATCCCCAACTCTAGCAAAGTATTTTGCGCTTCTAGGGTTTCGTTCAAACTGCGGGAATCTACTTTGGTTAATAAAACCCGATGGGCAACCTGAAGCGGGACAACGGCGGTTCTGACCGTTTCAATTAAGGCTGTTAAATCCATGGGGGCGGGCGGCGTGGGTAACACCAAATAATCCGCCAAACGAATCACTGTTTTTAAGGCTTCAGAACGGAGGGCCGGGGGCGTATCCACCACAATCATTTGATATTGATGGGATTGGTGGAGTTGCTCTAACCGTTGGGGATGATTCTCTTGCTGATGAGCAAAGGGCATTCCTTTTTCACTTTGACTAATCCACCAGGTCGCTGACCCCTGGGGATCCGCATCTACTAATAGCACCGCATAGCGTTCTGCCAAAATGGCCGCTAAATTAACGGCGGTGGTGGTTTTGCCGACTCCTCCTTTGCCGTTGACCACTGCAACGATTTTGGGGAGAGTTGGCTCTGTCTCTAGTTGAGTCCCTTTGTTCATGGTTTTTAAAATAGCATATTGTGGGAAAAGCTTACGATGTGAGACTTTTGCTTCATTAACCGACAGATCCCGTTCGGTGAATAGCCGCTTATCCTGAAAGAAATGTTACAAAATGTTAAATAATGATTGTCTAAGGGATCACCATCCCGCAAAATAGTTGAGACGAGTTGCCCTGCCAGTTTGGCCGTAATGCTGAATTGTCGTTGTCAGCTTGTTTTGATTATCAAGTTTGCTTGACATCATCCTTAAACTTTTTCTTTTTGGAGGAATCCATCAATGAGTATCGTCACGAAATCAATCGTGAATGCTGATGCAGAAGCTCGCTACCTCAGCCCCGGCGAATTAGATAGAATCAAAGCTTTTGTGACCAGTGGTGCTGCCCGTTTACGGATCGCTGAAACCCTCACTGGTGCGCGGGAAACCATTGTTAAACAAGCTGGCGATCGCCTTTTCCAAAAACGTCCTGACATCGTTTCCCCTGGTGGTAATGCTTACGGCCAAGAAATGACCGCGACCTGTCTGCGTGATATGGACTACTACCTCCGTTTAATCAGCTACGGGATTGTTTCTGGTGATGTAACCGTCATCGAAGAAATCGGTTTAGTGGGTGTACGCGAAATGTACAAATCCTTAGGAACTGATGTTGGTGCAGTTGCTCAAAGCGTCCGTGAAATGAAAGAAGTGGCTTCTGGCTTAATGTCTGCCGAAGATGCGGCTGAAGCTGGCAGTTACTTTGATTATGTTATCGGTGCAATGGGCTAAGGATTGCTGGCTAAGGCGTAAAGATCATGCGCTGGGCTTACCCCTCCTTAACTTTTAGCAATTTTTCACACAAACTCAGATTTTAGGGAATACATAACTATGCAAGACGCAATTACGTCCGTAATCAACTCTGCTGACGTTCAAGGTAAATACCTCGACAGTTCGGCTATGGATAAGTTGAAAAACTATTTCGCTAGTGGTGAACTGCGGGTTCGTGCCGCTAGTGTCATTAGTGCTAATGCCGCCACCATCGTTAAAGAAGCGGTTGCGAAATCCTTACTTTACAGCGATGTTACCCGTCCCGGCGGTAATATGTACACCACCCGTCGTTATGCGGCTTGTATTCGTGACTTAGATTACTATCTCCGCTATGCCACCTATGCCATGTTAGCGGGCGATCCTTCTATTCTCGATGAGCGTGTTCTCAACGGTTTAAAAGAAACCTATAACTCCTTAGGCGTTCCCGTTGCTACCACCGTTCAAGCGATCCAAGCAATCAAAGAAGTGACTGCGAGCTTGGTGGGTGCTGACGCGGGTAAAGAAATGGGCGTTTACCTCGATCACATCTGCTCTGGCTTAAGCTAGGTTCTTCCTCCATTAACCAGACTAGGTTCTAGGATTTAGGTTCGGGAAGTCTAAAGTGAGTGCTAGGTGTTGCAAGGCTTGTTGAGGAATCAATGGGTTTGACTATCTAGTATTGACTTCTGACTCCCGATCCTTGCTGTATTGATACCTTGCGATTGATTAAAACTCAGTTAGGAGAAGCTTAACCCCATGCGGATGTTTAAAATTACGGCCTGTGTCCCCAGCCAAACCCGTATTCGGACACAGCGCGAGTTACAAAATACCTATTTCACTAAATTAGTGCCTTTTGATAATTGGTTTAGCGAACAGCAACGGATTATGAAAATGGGCGGCAAAATCGTTAAAGTGCAGTTGGCGACGGGGAAACCTGGGACTGATTGCGGTCTTTTATAATTGCGGGCGATCGCCATTGGTTGCTCAGGGAAAGGAGGTCTGCGGGCCTCTTTTCTCTTTTTTAACTTAATTTTTTAACTTAACGATTAAACGAATCCAGTATGCTGGTAATAGGAGAATATAACTCGATCTGCGATCGGGAATCTCCTTAGCTGGTTTTTAATAACGCCACACATCAATCTATCTAAGGAACTTAATGACAATGCTCAATAAAATTTTATATGCCGATGCGGGAACCTCCCAAACCCAGGATATGCTCAAGGTTTTGATGGATATTCCTGCTATCCAAAAAGCCGCGATGACGATTCTTCATGTGGTGCCGCCTCAAATTACCACCGATGCCTTTACCGAGAAATGGGAAGAAGGAGGCCGCATTATTAGCGATATTCTTTCCCAGGTCAAAATTGAACCGAGCAAGGTGGCCACTATTCTCCGTCAAGGCGATCCCAAAGATGTGGTTTGTGCTGTCGCGGATGAAATTCAGGCAGATCTGATTATTATGGGTTCCAGGGGGCTGAAGCGTCTGGAGGCAATTTTAGAAAATTCCGTCAGTCAGTACGTTTTCCAGTTAACCAACCATGCGATGTTGCTGGTCAAAGATGATATTTATATCAAGCGGATTAAACGGGTGATGGTGGCCCTCGATAAATCGGCGGCGGCGGAGTATGCCCTCGATTTAGCTCTCTATCTGTTAAAAGATTATCCAGATGCTGAGTTAATTTTGACGAGGGTTAACCCCGATCTCAAACCAGAATTATTACCGCTTTCTCGTGCAGAAATGGAGAATAATCCGGTGTTAGCTCCGGCGATCGCCAAGGCTAAACGGTTTGGGGTGTCCTATCGCTGTATGGTGACCGGCGGTAAACCGGCGGAACAAATCTGTGAATTAGCCAATGAGTACAATGTGGACTTATTAATGATTGGCTCTCCTGACCGCCGTCCTTCTGTTGCCAAAAGTTTACCGGATTTAGACCGTCTATTGGGTACATCTTTATCAGACTATATTCGGGTGAATGCTCCCTGTCCTGTCCTGTTAGCCCGTCGGGATGGTCTATAATCCGCGTTGAAGTGCTGGGACTCCTCGAACCGGGGGAGTTGTGCTAACAGAGAAGATTCCCCTTTTCAATTGAGGATAACTTAAGTCTGGAAAGGGGGATTTCGCTATTTTAAAAGTCCATGAAAACCTCGGTATCCATTGCTTAGGGGTTTATTAATACATGATGATAAAAAGCCCTTTACGATATCCTGGCGGCAAATCGCGTGCGATTCAACAAATGAAATTTCTCTTACCCAAAAATTTTGAAGAATACAGAGAACCCTTCGTGGGCGGTGGCTCATTTTTTATCTACTTACGCCAAGTTTACCCACAACTCAAAATTTGGATTAATGACTTAAACCCAGAATTATATTTTTTTTGGAAATATGCCCAGATAGACTCAGAAAAACTAGCTAAAAAAACGTTAAAAATTAAATCAGAAAAAACCAATGGACGAGAATTATTCAATGAATTAGTGAATGTCAATAGTGAAAATTTGTCTGGATTTGAACGGGCGGTTCGCTTTTTTGTGTTAAATCGAATTACCTTTTCAGGCGTTGTTGAATCCGGAGGGTATTCGCAATTAGCTTTTGCTGGGAGATTTACGGAGTCTTCGATTGAGCGTGTGGCTAAAATCGGCAAACTCTTAGAAGGAATAAAGATTACCCATTTAGATTATGGTGAAATCTTATTGGAAGGCGGCAAGGAAGTTTTTACCTTTCTTGACCCACCTTATTTCAAAGCAACCAAATCCAAGTTATACGGCAAAAAAGGTATTTTGCACACAGACTTCAGCCATGATGAATTTGCTATTGAAATGAAAAAATGCAATCATTCCTGGTTAATCACATACGATGATTCGCCACAAATTAGGGAGAATTTTACCTTTGCCAATATCTACGATTGGGAATTACAGTATGGCATGAATAACTATAAACAGGGTAAGGCGGATAAAGGCAGTGAACTGTTCATTTCTAATTACAAACTTCCTCTTCAGCCAAAAAGTGAATTTACCGAAAGAGAGTAATTTAGGCTCTAAACCCCGTCTATTTTCAAAACTGGAGTTTTTAGCCCCCCTGTCCCCCCAACTTTGGGGGGAAATCGTAAAACCTACATTCCGCAGGTTGCAGTCCAAAGATAGTAATATACAGATATTGAAACGTAAAACAAATAAGGAGTGAGAACCAAATGGACGTAAAGGTTGAAAATCTAGACCACTTGGGAATTGTA
>JACCDQ012195677.1_pt1 | contig 32897 bp, 34 predicted proteins | sample 7446031 | NCBI WGS metagenome assembly JACCDQ01 (sample SAMN15323442, study PRJNA562643) | freshwater metagenome | isolation source: river surface water | place: USA:Blue River Watershed | collected 2017-08-17 | reverse complement strand
GTAGACCGCGCGCGCATTGCTCGGATTGTCGTGGAGCCAGTCGAGCGCAACTCGATACTGGCGGCCCAGCAGCGCGACGTCCCCGGGCCGCCACGTGGGGACCGCGTCCGGAAGGGTGGGGCAGGACAGCGCCTGCAGGCGGGCGAGCGCATCATCCCCTCGCAGTGCGGGCAAGTTCATCGCGGCCAGCTGCAGCTCGGCGCTCGCCGGCTCGTCGTGGGCTGCACTCGGAGGGAGCCGGCGCGAAGGGGCGCGCCGTGTCGCCGTGCCGGGGTTGCGCTCGGCGAGGGGAGAGGGCACGTCAGCGGGGATGGCGCCACGTGGGGGCGAACGACGAGTCATCGAACGAACTCCTTTGAGAGGTCCTCGAGCGTGCGGCGCGCAACGAGACTGCGGGGGAGGGCGCCCAGCCCCGTGCGGTAGTTGAAGGCGTCGGCGTAGAGCGCGCGCTCGGGCAGCGTCGTCTTCGCGAGCGGCCAGGGCAGGGCGCTCGAGAGGGCCTGCACAAGAAGGGCTTCCGAGCGCCGTCGACCCGAGGCCCCGACCAATACCGCAGCGCAGCGCAAGGCTCGAGCGCCGAGCGCGGCGCGGTGAGCGCGTACGTCGGCCAGAAGCCGCAGAAGCTCTTCCAGCGCATCAAGCTGGGAGACGTGCGGCCGAACGGGAACGATGAGCTGGTCGCTCGCGCACAACGCCCAGAAGAGGGCGGGGCTGTCCAGGCGCGGAGGCGTGTCCAGCACCAGCACCGAGCGACGCTTCGGCATGGCGAGAACGGCGTCTCGAAGCGCTCCGAGCACCTCGCCTTGCTCGGTGCCCTCCAGTCGCGCGACCTCGACCGGAAAGGGCGGCACGCCGTCGGCGGTGCGGTGCGCCCACTTCCACGCCGAAGCCTGCGGGTCCGCATCGAGCACGCGCACGCTGAAGCCGCGGGCGAAGAGCGCCTCCGCGAGCAGCATGGCGACCGTCGTCTTTCCGGAGCCTCCCTTTTGGTTGGCTACGGTCAGCAGCACTGCGCTCACAGGACGCCCTGGGTACAAGAGAAGGGATGGCGACTCTAAGAACGCGAGGGGCCTGGTGTCAAACCCGGCAGAAGTCCCGCCGGTGCTCGGCCAAAGAAAAAGCCCCGCGCGATGCGCGGGGCCGGAACGGAATCGACCGAAGTGCCTGGTGAGGCTCAGGCCGGCTGCAGGAACTCGACGAGCAGCTGCAGGTTGGTCTGGTCGCGGAACGTGTTGGCGTCCAGCTTGTAGACCGCCTTGACCTGGGCCGGCGGGGCACCGTCGGTGTGACGGAACTTGACCGCCTGGAAGCGTTCACCGCCCTTCTCGAGCACCAGCCGCAGGTGCTGGCCGTTGCCGATGGCGCGGGACTCGACGACCTTGAAGACGTCGCAGAACGAGGGCTCCGGAAAGCCCTGTCCCCAGACCTGGCCGCGCAGTTCGGCGACCGTGTCCAGCGTCATCTCGGAAATCTCGAGAGGTCCGTCGGTCTCCAGGGCCTGGTGCAGGTCCGAGGGCTTGAGCCATTCGCGAGCGACTTCCTCGAACGCCTCGTTGAAGCGCTCGACGCCGCCCGCGGCCACGGTGACGCCGGCTGCCATCGCGTGGCCGCCGAACTTCACCAGCAGGCCCGGATTGCGCCGGTCGACCAGGTCCAGGGCGTCACGCAGGTGAAACCCCGGAATCGAACGACCGCTGCCGGTGTGGTTGCCGTCCTTGCCGGTGGCGAGGATGAAGGTGGGGCGCCAGATGCGCTCCTTCAGCCGGCCGGCCACGATGCCGATGACGCCCTTGTGCCACTCGTCCGAATGCAGCACCGCCGTGTAGCGGTCGGTGCGCACGTCGGTGAGCAGCTTGCGCACCGCTTGCTCGACCATCTCGCCTTCGATTTCCTTGCGGCGGTCGTTGATGTCGTGCAGCTGCTGTGCGAGCGCTTCCGCACGCGAGACGATGTCCGTCGTCAGGCAGTCCACGCCCGCGTCCATCGATTCCAGCCGGCCGGCCGCGTTGATGCGCGGACCGACGCCGAAGGCGATGTCGCTGGTCGCAAGCGACCGGGGCGAACGACCCGCGATACGCGCGAGCGCATCGAGCCCCGGGAACGAGCGCCCCTTGCGCACGAGGGTGAGACCCTCGTTCACCAGGATGCGGTTGTTCGGGTCCAGGGCGACCACGTCGGCGACCGTGCCTACCGCCACGATGGGCAGCAGGCTGAAGACGTCGAAAGCGGGGTCCATGCCCTCGTAGCCGCGCGAGACGAGTTCGTCCTGCAGCGCCCACATCACGTACCAGATGACACCGCACCCGGCAATCGACTTGGAGGGAAATCCGCAGCCGTGCTGGTTCGGGTTCACGATGACGCGTGCGGCCGGATGGGTCGCCGCCGGCAGGTGGTGGTCGGTCACGAGGACCGGGACACCGAGCCGGTTGGACTCGTCCACGCCGGCGTGCGACGCGATGCCGTTGTCCACCGTGATGAGGTAGTCCGGGCGAGGCGTCGCCGCGCAGGCGATGCGGGCGATGTCGGGGGTGAGGCCGTAGCCGTGTTCGAGGCGATTGGGGATGAGAAATCCCACGTTCGCACCGAACGCCTTCAGCGCACGCACACCCACCGTGCAGGCCGTGGCGCCGTCGGCGTCGTAGTCGGCCACGATGAGCAGGCGCTTTCCCTCTTCGATGGCGTCAGCCAGGATGCTCGCCATCTCCACCGCGCCGGTGAGCAGGGTGTAGGGCAGCAGCTCCCCGCGGGAGCCTGCGGCGTGCGCGGTGCTCGTCACCCCACGGGCCGCGAGCACACGTGCCAAGACGGGGGACAGGCCCGCACGGACCAGGCTGGCCGCGACGGAAGGTTTGAACGTGCGTTCGATGACTTTCATCTGTGTTGGTCCTCAGGGAAGAAAAGTGGTTCTGCGAGGTATAGCGCCCGCAGCGCGGCCGCTCTTCCCGTAGACGCGTTTTTCGGCTACAATTATAGCACAGTAGACCATCTAAACGACCCTTTAGCCCACGGAGTTCCGGTGCAATCGCTTCTTCTCTTCGCAGCCTTCGGCATGGGTGCGCTTGCGCTCGGAGCAGGGGGCTTCGTACTCTCGTCGAAGTGGGGTCGGCGCCGGGCCGGTTCGCTGCGGTTCGTGCCCAAGACCTTCCTCACGGGCAACGAGGTCGAGTTCTTCCACCGGTTGCGTCGTGCGCTCGGCAACGACGCGCTCGTGATGGCGCAGGTCTCCATGGGCGCGCTCATCGACACCCAGCTCAAGCCGGACCATCCGCTCTACTGGCGGGTCCGGGAGAAGTTCGCCGGGCGCATCTGCGACTACGTGCTCTGCCATCCGAGAACGCTCGAGCCCCTGCTTGTGGTCGAGCTCGATGACCGCATGCACGACTTCGCGCGAGACCGGATTCGTGACGACTTCCTCGCCCAGGCGGGGCTGCAGACAGTGCGCTTCTGGTCGCGTGACAAGCCCGAGCAGGCCGAGCTGCGCCGCACGCTGCTGGCGCACATGCCCGGAGCGGCTAAACAAGCGGCTTGACGTTTTAGCCGGGCTGCGGCTATAATGCTGCAGCTACAAGAAGGACATCATGCAACTCTCCCGAGACGAAATCCAGACCCTGCTGGGCATCCTGCGCGACTTCGACCCCAACAAGCTCACGCAGGAGGTCGTTCGCGAGGGCGAGCACTGGGCCGACCAGGACGCCGCGGCGTCGCACCTCGAGGAGACCCGCAAGTCCTTGCTGGCCAAGATTCAGCTCGAGTTCATCGAGGGCGGCATTCGCTCGGGCGCGCCCGGCGAGAAGCCCAAGGCGATGCCGGCCTCGCAGGCCGAGCTTCGCGCGCTGTGCGACGAGCGCTACGAGCAGCACCTGAATCTGATGGTGAGCGCGCGCCAGGAGGCCAACCGGGCCCGCGTGCGCTACGACCTGGGCAAGCTGCGGCTGGAGCTGATGCGCTCGCTGCAGGCCACCATGCGACAGGAGATGCGCATGGGGGGCTCGGTCACCTGAGCGGTGCCCGACAGGGTGCCCGTGCGACCACGATGGCCCCTGGTTCTCCGGAACTTTCAACCTTCTCGGCGCTCTACTTTCCGGTAGGGCGCCCGCCGTCCCGCGTCTTCTCGTCTCACCCCCTCCTCACGTCATGAACCAGCCCAAAAAGAGCCCCGTCGAAATCTTCGCCGAGCAAAAGCGTCGGCTCGGCGAGCTGACCGAACGGCGCACCCGCGCGCAGGTCACCCTCGAGGCCGAGCAACGCGCACTCGCCGAAGCCCAAGCCGAGGCGGTTCGGCTCTTCGGCACCTCCGACCTCGATGCGCTGCGCACGATGTATCGCGAACGCACCGAAGAGAACGACCGCAAGGTCGTGGAGTTCGTGATGGCCCTCGACGAGGTCGAGCGCCTGCTCGCCGACATCGAACGGCAAATCGCCGTCTGATGCCCGCCGCGCCCCGACACCGGGGCTGCGCTTCGTACTACCGCCTGCCCTTTCGCCGATGACCGCCACCCCCACTACCGTCGACTCGGTTGCGCTGCGCCAGCGGCTGCACCGTGCCAGCCTGCGCAGCGCCCAGCTCGAGGGCGTTCAGCGCGCGGACTCGGAGCGGCGCACCGCGCTCGTGGCCGAGGTCGCAGCGGCCAAGGGTCGCGCGGCCCTCGCCGAAGAAGTCTCGCGCATCTTCGATGCGCTGCAGAACAAGGCTCACGAACGCAGCGTGGGGGCCTTCGAGCGACTGCTCTCGGCCATCCTGAAGGACGTGCTGCCCGATGAGGGCAAGGTGCGCCTGCTGCCGCAGTTCAAGGCCAACGGGACCTGGCTCGACGTCGCGCTGGAGAAGGGCGGCCAGCTCGAGGACGTGGTCGATGGCAACGGCGGCGCGGTCACGAACGTCGTCTGCGCAGGCCTGCGCTACGCGGCGCTGCTGCGCACGGGTAACCGGCGCCTCATGATTCTGGACGAGCCCGACTGCTGGCTGAAGCCCGAGCGCGTTCCCGCCTTCGTGCGCGTCATCGCGCAGGTGGCCGCCCAGACCGCGACCCAGACCTTCTTCATCACCCACCACGACTCCGGCCTGCTCGAAGGGCAAGTCAACGTCGTGCGCTTCTCGGCCGCCGAAGACGGCTCGGACCGGGTCGAGGCGCATGCGCGGGCGCCGCTGGTTGCCGACTGGCCCGATGCGGATGCGCCGGGCGTGCGTGCCATCGAGCTCTTCAACTTCCGCCGTCACGCACACACGCTCGTGCCGTGCTATCCCGGCGCGACCGCCTACATCGGCGACAACAACCTCGGCAAGTCGACTGCGCTGGTGAGCGCCTTCAAGGCGGTGGCCTACGGTGAGTCGGACGACACGATGATTCGCCACGGCGCGGAGGAAGCCCGCATCGTGCTGCACCTGGAGTCGGGCAAGCGCATCGAGTGGAGTCGCTCGAACAAGCGCTCGCCTGCGGTCATTTACCGCTACTTCGAAGCCGGTGCCGAAACCCCCACGATGGAGGGGCGTCCCAAGACCCGCAACCAGGCGCCCGAATGGGTCGCGCAGGTGCTGGGCGTGCAGCGCGTGGACGACCTCGACATCCAGGTCGGCAACCAGAAGAGCCCGGTGTTCCTGCTGAACGACAGCGCGCCGCGCCGTGCGCAGATTCTGTCGGTGGGCCGGGAATCGGGGCACCTCAAGGCGCTGATGAAGCGCTACGAGGAGCGAAAGAGCGCCGACCGCGAGACCGTGCGCCAGGGCGAAGCCCAGGTGAACAGGCTTGCGTACCGCCTGGCGCGCCTCGAGGCCGTCGAAGGCGTCACGCACAAGCTGGCCGAGCTCGTCATCGAGTCGGACGACATGCTGCAGACGCTCGAGCGCCAGGAGACGCTCAGCCGGCTCATCGCGCGGTTGGACGCGGTGCATGACCGCGTGCGGCTTTGCGAGCGGCAAGTCGCCGTGCTGCAGCGCATCCCCGCCGAGCCCTTGCTCGCCGAGACAGACCGCCTCGCGCTATCGATTGCTGCGCTCGAGAAGCGGGCGAAGCTGCCTGCGCTCGCCGCGCTGCCCGCGGTGCCTGCCGCCCCGGAGCTGGCCGACGTTGAGCCCATCCTGTTGCTCGGCAAGCGTCTCGCCCAGGCATCGCGGCGGGCCGCGCTGGCCGCCGCGATGCCTTCGGCGCTGCCGGAGCTCCCCGCTCTTCACGAGCTGCAGGGGCTCACGCAGCAGCTGCAGCAGCTCGAACGCGTCGTCTCGCGGGCAAGCGGCGCACAGCAGACGCTGGCGCAGGCCGAGCAGGCGCTTGCGGCGCAGCAGTCGGCCGTGCAGGCCTTGAAGGACGAACTGGACGATGCCTGCCCGCTGTGCGGAGGCGCCTTGCCCGAAGAGGGCCTCGAGCACACCCATACCGAGAGCCACACCCATGCTTGATTTCAACGGACTGCTCTTCATCGGTGACCCGCACGTGAGTTCGAAGCGTCCGGGGCGCCGCAAGGACGACTACCTCACGAGCGTGCTCGGCAAGCTAGAGCAGTGCGCGAGCCTGTGCCACGAGCGCGCGCTCGTGCCGGTGATTCTGGGTGACCTCTTTCACCGCAACGACGACTCGAACCTGCGCATGCTCAACCGGCTCGTGAAGGCGCTCAAGCGCTTTCCGGTGCCGCCCATCGTGCTCGAGGGCAACCACGACAAGGAGCAATCGACGCTGGGCGAAGCCGACGCGCTCACGCTGCTGGCCGAGACGGGTGTCGTTCGGGTCGTGAGTCGCACGGGCCTGGCCGGGCGCTTCGTTTTCCCGTCGGGGACGGTCGCCCTGCACATGGTGCCGCACGGCAGCCCGATTCCGGAGCGCATCGAGCGCCTGGACAACGAACTCACGGTCATGGTCACGCACCACGACATGGCGTTCGGGAGCGCCTACCCTGGCTCGCTGCCGCTCACCGCCATCGAAGGCGCCGACATGGTGGTCAACGGCCACATGCACGACACCAAGAAGCCCGTGAAGGTCGGCGAGACGTGGTGGCACAATCCGGGCAACATCGAGCCGCTGTCGGTGGACCTCGCCGACCACGCACCATGTGCGTGGAGCTGGGAGCCGGGGCAGGGCGTGCAGAACCTGACGGCCTTGCCGCTCGTGCATGGCACGGACCTCTTCGACCTGACGGGCCTGCACGTGGAAGCGTCCGACAGCCTCGCGGCCGTGCAGGCGGTGGTCGCCGAGCAGGCCAGCGAGTTCGCCCGAGAGCTGGGTGAGCAGAGCACGCTCGATGCCCAGCGCACCGACGATGCGTCGGTGCTGCTGGAAGACCTGGAGCAGGTGCTTCAGGCGGCGGGCGCCTCGGACGCCACGCGCCTGCTGATGACGTCGCTTGCACGCGACCTGGTGCAATCGGAGGGCTGAGGCCAGTTCCGGTCACGAAAAAGCGCCCCGCGGCTCACGGCCCGGGGCGCTTTGTCTTGTACGCAGGCGGAGCGGGCCCGCCTTGCGGTCAGCTGCCGAGGCGCGCGGGCAGCAGCGGCTCCACCACGGCCAGCACGTCTTCGGTCGAATCGACCAGGCAGATTCGCTTGTCCAGGTCGGCCTCGTCGACGAGACCGCGTACCAGCATCGTTTCGCGCATCCAGGCCACAAGGCCCTGCCAGAACTCCGTGCCGTAGAGGAGCACGGGAATCTCCGGCATCTTGCGGGTCTGGATGAGCGTGAGCACTTCGTAGAGCTCATCGAGCGTGCCCACGCCCCCGGGCATCACGACGAAGGCCATCGAGTACTTGCAGAACGACACCTTGCGGGCAGCGAAGTGCACGAACTCGATGCTCACGTCCTGGTAGGGATTCGGGCGCTGTTCGAAGGGCAGCTGGATGTTGAGCCCCACGCTCGTGCCGTTGCGGCCTTCTTGGGCACCGAGGTTCGCGGCCTCCATGATGCCGGGGCCGCCGCCGCTGATGACCGAGATGCTTCGCTCGGACAGCGCGCGTGCGAGCGTCCGGGTGTGCTCGTAATACGGGTCCGAGGGCTTGACGCGCGAGCCCCCGTAGATGGAGACGGCCGGAGTGATGGACTCCAGCAGTTGCTTGGCGAGCTCCAGCTCGTGATTGATGCGTTGCCCGATTCGGGACTTGATTTTGACGCGCATGGCGCACTCCTCGTTGTTCGGTTCAGGGTGCGCAGTACGAGCCGCTAGCTCGAAAAAAGTGCCGCAAGAGCGGTCGGCGTCCAGAAGGGCCCCGCCTGAAACGCAGAAAGGGCCTCCGAGTGGAGGCCCTTCGTCAGGACACGGTGGACTACCGGTTCAGACCCAGGCGGGGTCAAGCCCCGCGGCTGGATTAGAACTTGTAGAACATCACGTTCTCGGCGGCGGTCGCGCCCTTCACGCAGCCGTACTGGCCGGTGGCGTCGGCGGTGCCGCCCTTGGCCACGACGGAGTCGCAGACCTCGTTCGACGGGGCGGAGGTCGTGACGCGCACGACGGCGTTGGCGTAGTCGCCGGTGCCGATGGTCCAGCCGGCCGGGGCTTGAGCCAGGTACTTGCCGGTCACCAGGTCGGACAGGGCAGCCAGGGCGCCGGTGTAGGTGCCGGCTTGCGCGTCGGCCTTGGCCATCGCGAAGGCGCCGTTGATTTGCTGGCCTTCGTTGATGTACTGGGCGGCACGGGCGTCGGCCGAGCCACGGTTGAAGGCGGAGCCACCGTAGTAGATGGTGGCCAGGGCCAGCGCGGCGACCAGGGCGATGGAGATGATGGTGATGATGAGGGAGAACATCGTTCAGTCCTTGTCAGGAGGGTTTGAGGCGCGGAACCATTTCCACGCTGTTCGTCACGGCGACGACACGAGCGTATAGACGGGGGTCCCAGGGCATGAACAACAATCTTTATACGTTTTTGCACATCGCCGCGTTCGCGAGGCTGCCACCAAGACAGCCGGGGACAGCGATGGGGCGGAGGAACTCTAAACACATGCGCGAGGAAGGGAGCCGGATTTAAGCAGGGGTTGCTTCACAGAAGGTCGCTCTTCGCGACACCGTATCCAAGGCCCTCTGAATGACTGATTGCGAGACCCCTCCGTGCCTCGAGCCCCGGTTCGAGCCCACCACCTTCGTGACCGGCCATGTGTTCGGCGACCAGCCGACGCGCTCTGGCCTGCTCGAGAAGAAGCGACGGGTTCGCACACAGCGCACCCACGCGGGCCAGGACGCCCGCAACGAGCCTCGGGACAGCCCTGAGCGCACACGGCTCTTTCGGGTGGTCCAGGACCTGCAGCTCGAAGAAGACCGGCTGGAGGAAGCCCTGCGCACACGTTTCGTGCCGCAGCATGCCCCGCATCAGCTCATCAGCCCTCGAGCATTCTTCATCTCTCCGCTGTTCCGGGTCTGCAGCAAGACCGTGGAGCGGGCTCCCGAAGTGACCGTGCAGATGACCACCCAGACACAGGGCGTGGTGCTGCATTACGTGGGTCCGGAGCTGCGCCAATCCGACGGGCTCGTCTTCATGGCCCTGCTCAATCTCACGCGTGACGCACAGGCAGGCTGCGTGGTGAGCTTCTCCCCCGAAAAGATGTGCGAAGCAGTGATGGGCCGATACGACGGCCCGGCACGCAAACGCCTGAAAGACCACATCAAGCGGCTGCAGCGCGGCCTCGTGGAGTTCGCGGGCATGAGCGTGCAGCTCTGCCAGAAGTTCGAGTTTCCGAGCAAAGGCGAGTGGACGGTGGCGCTGGACTCGGACATCGTGGCCCTCTTCGGGCACTCGGCCCACGTCTGGCTCGATGCCGCACGACGCCTGGCCCTGCCCGAAGGGCTGGCGACCTGGCTGTACGCGTTCATCGAGAGCCAGAGCCGGCTGATTCCGACCTCTGTCGAGACCCTGCGCCAGCTGTGCGGCTCGGATGCCTCCGCGGAGTCCTTCCTGCGCGTGCTGCGTCGTGCACTCGGCGACCTCGCCGAGCACGGGGTCATCGAGAAGGGGTGGCGTGTCGAGGCGGGCAGGGTGCACTGGATGAAGCGCCTCACGCCGTCGCAAGCGCTGGCGGCTCCCGAGCTCGAACCGGCCCCTTGCGCCATGTGATTTGAGTTCCTCGATGCTCGTGCAGGCCGCCTCCGGGCGGCCTTGTCGTGCCTCGGGCATGTGAATTGAGTTCCTGCCGACCGGGGCCGTGCTCCGATGTGCTTTGAGTTCCTCGCCGCGGCGTCACCGGCCGAATCGATGTGCTTTGAGTTCCTCTTGATGTGAATTGAGTCCGGCCTGATGTGAGATGAGTCGCGCGGGAGCTCGAATTCACAAGCTAAATCAACAACTTGGCAGCGCCCGTCTACTTACCTGGTGGCGTGTCGGAATTGAAGGAGCCCCCGCCCCGTTCCGGGCGGCTGCAGCCGTGTCCTGCGAAGGCTCCAAGTGCGGCCCCAGGAACAGCCCAGCGCCCGCATGCCCTGCCCGCCCGACATCGCGCGCCGGCACCCGCCGCGGACCTGTGCGCGCTCGAGGGCCCCCGACCCAGCATGGGCTCGTGCCCGCTCTCTTCAGGAGCGGGGCTGCCGGCCCGCCCTGGCGACGGCTGCTGCTCGAACCTGCTTAACCCCTCAGAGACCCGCGAATACCACCCAGCTCGAACACGGGCTCCTGGCGCACGAAACGGCCTTCTTCCACCCTTTGAGCCGGCCAGAAGCCCTTTGCGGTGAGTTCTCGGTCCGAGCGCCTATTCGAGACACAGCTGCCCACCGCCGCTCGAGCATGGGCCCGAAGCACGAGCGTCCTGACGCCGGCGCGCGATGCGGCAATGCCTTGGGCACCTGGCCTTTGCGAGGGCCTCCGAAGGACGTACCGAGCAGTCGATGCAGGCGCTCTGCCGAACACGAGGGCAGGGCTATCCAGCAGGGCGCTCACTGAGGGGCGGGCACGAGCAAGGAGATGACCTGCCCGAGTGCGCAGCCGTGCCGCGCCATGTCGGCCAACCCTGCACGGCAGTCTGCGCCTTTCGTTGTCCAGGGCTTCGGCATGTTGGATGAAACACTGGTTTCCCGTGCGCAGAGGGGTAGCACGGGCGGCGCCGTGACCAGTGCGTCGGCGGACTCGTTACGGGGATGTCGCTCGGGCCCGGTTGTGCGAGGGTTCGAGGCAAGGAAAAAGCCCCCGGCGCAGTTGCGGCGGGGGCGGGTTGAATCAGCGAGGCGGGTGCCTTGCGACAGCGGCGTCAGGTGCCTTGCGCCTGTTGCTCGAGCTCACGACGGAACCGCAGCACCTTCTTCAGGTACGCGGAGGCGTTGCCCGAGTACTTGCGCAGGCCGCGTTCGAGGCTGCCGCCCTGTTCGGCGACGTACTCGGCCACGATTTGCGTGCCCACCCGGATGTTCGTTTCCGGATGCTTCAGGCTCGCGGAGTGCTCGGCAGGGGTATCGCCGGGCAGCTTCTCCGCGTGGTAGCGCGGCACAACCTGCATCAAGCCGATGGCGCCGTAGCCGCTCTTCGCGTCGGGCTTCAGAGAGGACTCCTTCTCGATGATGGCGAGAACCAGCATCGGGGAAAGATTCGACTCGGGAGCGTACTTGTAGGCCGCTCGAACGATGCGCTCGACGAGCGAGCTCGAGGCCTTGTACTTGTCGCTGAGGTAGTCAACCAGGTTGGATTGCTCTCGGGTGAGAGGCGCCGGCTTGGCAAGGGCGGCAAGGCCCTGGACGTCGAGCGACGTCTCGGGTGGCGTGACCGTGGATGGCTGCGGAACGAGCAGGCATAGCACGAGCATCAACGCCAGCCCTGCGCGAAACGGCGCAAGTGCTTGTCGTTGTGTCAAAAGATGAATCCTCCTGCGCTCGTCTAGCGAGCGCATGCACGACAGCCCCTCCCGGGGCGTCGTCGCTTCGGACGCGGTCAGCCGCGCAACGCGAAGAAGGAGCGGGGCCGAGCCCGCCCCGACTCGTTCAGGGCTTGCGCACCTCGAGGCGGGTGAACATCGCAGCGGCATCGGGCCGCTGCACGGCTTGCCCCGGAGCGATGGCGCTCACCAGGTCGGCGAGGGCTCCCTGCAGGCGAACCAGCTGGCCCACCATCAGGTTCTGCGCCAGCACGGCACGCTCCATCGGCGTGTCGGTGGTCTGCGCGCACAGCTGCTCGACCAGCCGACGACCGGCTTCCTGCTTGTCCGCTGGGCCCTGCTCGACCATCGCGAGCAGCGCTTCACGACGCTTGGTCTCGAAGGCGGCGGGGTCGGTCTGGGCAAGGCGAGCCCACTCGTCGAAGTTGAAGTCCATGGCGGTTCTCCGGGGTCGGTCGTGTTTAGGGACAGTCTTTATCTTCTTCCCTGTGAGCAGCCGGAGCGCAGGAAGTTCCCGCTTTGAGCCTAAACGTGCGAGACTATAATAGCCGTCTCGACCTCCTCACAGCCATGACCAAGCACACGACCGCGTACGACGAATCCGCCATCAAGATTCTGGAAGGCCTGGAGCCGGTGAAGATGCGCCCCGGCATGTACACCCGGACCGTCGACCCGCTGCACATCATCCAGGAGGTTCTAGACAACGCAGTCGACGAAGCCCTGGGGGGCTTTGCGAACCGCATCGATGTGGGCCTGCTGCCCGGGGGCACCGTGCTCGTGCGCGACAACGGCCGGGGCATTCCGGTCGGGCTGCACCCCGAGAAGAAGATTCCGGTCGTGCAGGCTGTCTTCTGCATCCTTCATGCCGGCGGCAAGTTCGACAAGGGCGCGGGTGGCGCCTACAGCTTCTCGGGCGGTCTGCACGGGGTGGGCGTGAGCGTCACCAACGCGCTCTCGAAGAGCCTGGAAGTTCGCGTCACGCGGGATGGCTGGCAGCATGAAATCGCGTTCGCCGACGGTGACGTGGTCCGGCCGCTCAAGCGCCTGGGGCGCGCCGAAGGCTCGGGCACTGAACTTCGCATCACGCCCAACCCGAAGTACTTCGACAGCCCGGACGTGCCCGTCGCGCAACTGCGTGAACTGCTGCGCTCGAAGGCCGTGCTGCTGCCGGGCATCGAGGTGGTACTGCGCGATGAGCGCAACCCCGAAGCACCGAAAGAAGAGGTCTTCCGGTACGCCGACGGATTGCCCAGCTATCTGGCCGAACTGGCCCAGGAGCCCGCGCTCGTGGACGTCATCGCGGGCAGCGCGTTCTGCGGTCCGGAAGAGGAGACCTTCGCTGAGGGTGAGGGCGCGCAGTGGGCCTTCTCGTGGTTCGAGGGTGGGGACGGCTCCGGCCGGTCGTTCGTGAACCTCATCCCGACGCCGCTGCACGGCACGCACGTTGCCGGCCTTCGCGCGGCCGTCTTCAGCGTGGTCAAAGCCTACATCGAGCACCACTCGATGCTGCCCAAGGGTCTCAAGCTCACCGCAGACGATGCATTCAAGCAGGTCCGCTTCGTGCTCTCTGCCCGCATCCTGGACCCGGCCTTCGAGAACCAGACGAAGGACCGGCTGTCCTCGCGAGACAGCGTGCGGCTCATCGAGCGCACGATGCTGCCTTCGCTCGAGGCCTGGTTCAACCACAACCCGGCGCAGGCCAAGACCGTGGCCGAGCTCGTCATCCGCCAGGCTCTCGCCCGTCAACGCTCGACGGCGAAGGTCGAGAGGAAGCGTTCGAGCTCCGTCGTGATGCTGCCGGGCAAGCTCGCCGACTGCGAGAGCGAAGACATCGCGGTCAACGAACTCTTCCTGGTGGAAGGGGATTCCGCCGGTGGCTCCGCCAAGCAGGGCCGCTCCAAGGACACCCAGGCCATCTTCCCGATGCGCGGCAAGTCCCTCAACGTGTGGGAGAAGACGAAAGAGGAGGCGCTGAGCAACGAGGAGATTGCCGACGTTGCGACCGCCATCGGCGTGTCGCCCCACGGCCCGAACGACGAGGTCGACCTCTCCAAGCTGCGCTACGGCAAGGTGTGCATCCTGTCCGATGCGGACGTGGACGGCTTTCACATCCAGGTGCTGCTGCTCACCCTCTTCTATCGGCATTTCCCGCGACTGGTCGAGCGCGGCCACGTCTACGTGGCACGTCCGCCGCTCTACCGCATCGACGCCGACGCCGCGGGGAAGAAGCGACAGGCCCGAAAAATCTACGCGATGGACGAAGCCGAGCTCGCGAACTGGGAAGAGCGCCTGAAGAAGGAAGGCTACGTCAACTGGCGTGTCGGCCGATTCAAGGGTCTGGGCGAGATGGACCCGGCCGAGTTGTGGGAGACGACCCTCGCGCCGGATACGCGCCGGTTGCTGAAGGTGACGCTGCCCGATGAGTTCAAGGCCGACGGGCCGGTGCTCTTCGACAACCTGATGGGCAAGTCGCGCGCGGCGTGGCGCAAGGAGTGGATGGAGCGGCGCGGCCACGAGGTCGACGCGTTCTGACCAATCACCGCAACCCCGCCCCCTGCTTGCCGCACGTCTGCTGAAAGACCGCCATGTTCGACACCATCACACACGACAAACTCGTTCTCACCGACTACGCCGAAGACGCGTACCTGCAGTACGCCATCGCCACGGTCAAGGACCGTGCGCTCACCGAAGTCGACGGCAACAAGCCCGTTCATCGTCGCATCCTGTTCGCGATGCACCAGCTCGGGCTCGCGCATACCGCCAAGCCCGTGAAGTCCGCCCGTGTCGTGGGCGACGTCATCGGTAAGTACCACCCGCACGGCGATACCGCTGCCTACGACGCGATGGTGCGCATGGCGCAGCCTTTCGCGCTGCGCTACCCCCTCGTCATCGGGCAAGGCAACTTCGGCTCGCGCGACGGGGACAGCGCCGCGGCGATGCGATACACCGAGGCGCGTCTGTCGCGCTACGCGGAGCTTCTGCTCGCCGAGCTCGGCCAGGGCACGGTCGATTATGGGCCGAACTACGACGGCTCCACGCAGGAGCCCCGGGTGATGCCGGCGCGCTTGCCGATGCTGCTGCTCAACGGCACGACCGGCATCGCGGTGGGCATGGCGTCGAACATCCCCTCGCACAACCTGGTGGAAGTTGCTCGCGCCTGCGCGCTGGTGGTGAGCCAGCCCGAAGCAAGCCTCGAGCAGGTGCTCGAGCTGATGCCGGGGCCGGACTTTCCTGACGGCGCCCAGCTCGTGGCAAGCCCCGAGGAGATTCGCAGCGCCTACGAGAGCGGCCGAGGCCCTCTGCGCTGCCGCGCTCGCTGGGTGAAGGAAGACCTGGCACGCGGGCAGTGGCAGCTCGTCATCACGCAGATGCCGTATCAGGTGTCGACCAAGCGCATCCTGGAGGAGCTGGACACGCTCACGAATCCCCAGCCGCCCTCGGGCAAGAAAGCCATCACCCAGGAGCAGGCCAACCTCAAGGCGCTGGCGCTCGAATACCTGGAGAAGGCGGTCGACGAAAGCGACAAGAGCAATCCGGTGCGGCTCGTCATCAGCCCGCGCACGAGCAAGGTGGACCCGGAGGCCATGGTCGCGTTCCTGATGGCCAACACTTCGCTCGAAGAGAACTTCTCGGTCAACATGACCATGGTGGGGCTGGATGGTCGGCCCCAGTCGAAGAACCTGATGGCGGTGCTGCGCGAGTGGGCCCAATTCCGGGTCGTCACCGTGCGTCGACGGACCCAGCACGAACTTGACCTGGCGCAACGCCGGGCCCACATCCTTCAGGGCCGCTTGACGGTCTTCCTGAACCTGGATGCAGTCATCCGCGTCATCCGGGAGGCGGACGAGCCCCGCGCCGAGCTGATGGGGTCGTTCTCGCTCTCCGAGGAGCAGGCGCTCGACATTCTCGAGATGCGACTGCGTCAGCTCAACAAGCTCGAGGGCATCAAGCTCGAGGCCGAGCTTGCGGAGCTGAAGAAGGAAATCGAGCGCTGCGAGCGGCTGCTGGCCTCCGAACCGCTGCTGCGCGCGCTCATCGTGACCGAGCTCGAGGCCGATGCGAAGAAGTACGGCGACGAGCGGCGCACGCTCATCAAGCACGAAGCGCGCGCCAGCGCCCGCAGCGCCGCGGCCCCTTCCGTGGTCGATGAGCCGCTCACGGTCGTGCTGTCGCGCAATCTCTGGGTCAAGGCCTACAAGGGCCACGATGTCGACCCCGGCGCGATGCAGTTCAAGCAGGGCGATTCGCTCGGTTTTGCCGTGCGCACTCGCAGCACCCAGCCCGTGGTCGTCTTCGACAGCAAGGGTCGGGTCTATTCGTTCGACGCCTCGATGGCCCCCGCCGGGCGCGGCGACGGCGCCCCCCTGTCGACCTTCATCGAGGTGCAGGCTGGCGCGCGGGTGGTGAGCGTGCTCTCGGGCGCTGCGGAAGACGTGTTCCTGTTCGCGGGCGAGGGAGGCTGCGGCTTCGTGGCTCCGTTCAAGGGCCTCGTGGCTCGTCCGCGCGCGGGCAAGGTCTTCATGACGCTGGAAGAGGGAGAACGACCGCTGGCCGTCACGGCGGTGCCTGCGGGTTCGACGCACCTCGCCTGCGGCTCGAGCGACGGGCGGCTGCTGGTCTTCGAGCTGTCCGAGCTCAAGACCTACGAGAAGGGCGGCAAGGGCACGACGCTCATGGGCCTGGACGAGGGCCAGACGCTGTGTGCGGTGCGCACGCTGTCGGGTGCCGAGCGCATGGAGGGCCGCATGCGGGTCAAGGCCGAAGAGGTGCCCTTCAAGCTCTCGCCCGCTGACATGGCCAAGCACCTCGGCAAACGCGCCCGCAAGGGCGTGCAGCTGCCCAAGAAGGGTGTCTTCGTCGGCTGAGCCCCTCGACGGGCCTGGCGCGGATAAGCCCCGGGCCCTACAGGACGCATGACCTCCTCGACGTTTCTGCTCCAGCAGCGTTTGCGCTGGATTGCCGTGGGCGCGCTGGGTGCGCTCGGTTCGGCGCTCGTGTTGCAGCATGAGCTGGGCTGGATTCCCTGCGCGCTTTGCAGCTTGCAGCGGGTCGCCTTCATCGTGGTGCTGATGGGCGCGCTGGCCGGCATCAGCGCCTCGCGCGGCCTGCTCGCCGCGGGCAAGGGCCTCGCTTCGTTGGGGGCCCTGGGCGGCCTCGCCTTTGCAGGCCAGCACCTCTGGCTCCTTTGGGGGCCGCCAGCCACGACGTGTGGCGACGGCTTGCGGCACTTCGTCGACCGCATGGTCGAGGCGCTGCCTGGCTCGGACTGGTTGCTGGCAGGGGTGGCCCCCTGCGAGGACGCCAGCAACCTGCTGCTGGGCCTGCCATTGGCCCTGTGGGCTGCGATGCTCTTCCTTGGCATGCTCGCGCTGCTCTGGGCCCCGGTCCGCCGCTGAATCTTCCGGCCCTGAGCCGCCGCAAGCCGCCTGCCCGGCGGCTCGTGCGCAATTAACGCAACGCCTATCGTGGAGGCAGGATTTCGGGTACAGTGCCCGGCCACTTGCGTTAATTGCGATGAACCATCTCGACTGGGCTCTCTCGGTTTCGAAGAAGCACCTGCGTCCCTCCAGCCTCGGGGTGTATCGCTCGATGTGGTCAGGGCTCGAGCGCCGATTGCAGCAAGCGGGGGCGCCCGGGCCCACGCAATGCGATGCCCAGGCGCTTGCGCAGGCGCTGCAGGGCGCCGGGGACTACGGAACCCAGCGCCGGCTGTTCCGGCTGGTGAAGTGGGTCTACGAGACGCTGGCGTCCGCCGGGCTGCCGGTCGTCGACGCTTGCGAGTCGTTGGAGGGTCTGTACCGCGCCGACGTGCGCCCGGCTCGTCGGGTGCATGCCTTGGCCGACGCGCAATCGACTGCAAGACGCTTGTCGACAGGGGCACTGAGCCCTCAGCTCGTGGCGCTTGCGGCAGTCTGCGAGCTCACGGGTCTCAAGACCGCTCAGTTGCGGTCGCTCACTCGTTCGGATGTCACCCTGGCGCCAGGGGAGCCCTCGCTTCGGTGCCGTTCGCGAAAGGAGGTGCGGCGCTGGCCGCTGCCGCCCGAGGTGAGCGAGGCACTCCAGGCGTGGTTGGCCGTGCACCCCTGCGACCGAGACGACGCTGCGCTCTTTTGCGCCAGCGCCTCGGGCACCGCGCTGGCAGCCTCGACGCTGTGGCGACAGCTGCAGCGGGTGGCGGGCGCCCTCGATGAAGAGACGTCGCACGCAGGGACCGGGCAGTTCCGGGCGCGCTTGGCGGCGCGGCTGAAAGCCGAGGGCGCATCGCTCGAAGACACCCGCAAGGCGCTCGGCCACAGGCAGCTCGAATCGACCCAGGAGCTGCTCGGTCGGGTGAGCCTGCAGCCCGTGAGAAGGAGGGCCGGGCAAGGCGCTTGAGCGCGGGTCGCTATAGGGGCAAAGGACATTCTTTTCACCCCAAGGAGACCCCACATGGCTCATAGCCCCACTTCGTCTGCCACCCGCCCTGCTCGTCGTACCGTCGCCCAGAAGGCTCCCCGCGCCCGCGCGGCGCTGGACCAGGACAGCGGCACCGACCTCGAGTTGGACGCCATCGACGAGCAGTTCGAGACCACGGCCGCACTGCGCGTTGCCGGCGTCTTCGACACCGCGCGCGAAGACTCCCGCCAGTACTTCGACTGAACCGGCATCAGCTGATTGCACAAAGGACGCTCACTCGAGCGTCCTTTTTGTTTGCGAGCACTGCTTGCGGCGAACGCTCAGGCGGCCAACAGCTCCTGCGTGCGCTGCGCGCGAGCACGCACGTGCGACGAGCCCAGGACCGCGTTCAGGGGCACGTGGAGCAGCTCCTGCAGCTCTTCCCAGAGCTCGACGCCCTTGTCGCTGATTCGATACCCGTAGACCTTCAGCTCCACAGGCGACCCGAACGGGGCACGTTCGACCAGGCCCCGGTCTGCCAGTCGGTTCAGCGTCACGGTGTGGTGGCTGTTGCGGGAGGCGCCCAGGTCGCGAGGGCGCCAATAGCGTTCGGCGCCGACTTGCCGTCGCAACGTGAACAGGTCCTTGATGAGCTCGGTCTGATTGGGCGTGAGCAGCCCTGCAATACGAATGCGTTCGGACATCAACGAGAGAGAGAAGGTCGCACGGTCACGAGCGATGCTCGTGGGCATATCCTATAGCCCGAGCCCTTAAACGCGAGGTCGCGCAGGGCAGCAGGCCAGGTCGATGGGCTCGGCTGCGAGGAGGGAACCTCGGGGAGCCTCAGGTCTCTACACGATGTATAGGACCACACGGAGATTTCCCATGCTGAAAGCCATTCTGTTCATCGCAGGACCCTTCATCCTCGCGATGTTCGCCAACGCCTTCATCGACAAGCTCTGGCCCAAGAGCGCGCGCGAAGACGAGGACTACGCGAAGCCTTCCCGGGCTGCGCGTGAGAAGAAAGCCCGCAACCACGGCGAACAAGCCGATGCGCTGGCCCGCGAAGAAGCCCGCCGCGAAGAACGCGACGACAGCTTCGACGCCCAGCCGTCGCACGCAGCATCCGCTGCGACCGCCGAGCATGCCTGAGACCCTGTTTCAAGCATCATTTCCCCCGTCGCCTGGCCTCGCCAGGCGACTTCTTTTTGGGCAGTGGAGCCGGGCTCGCGGAAGGGCGCAGCAAGACGCCTACTGGCTTCGCGCTGCTCAGCGACACCTCCGCTCCGTTAAAGCGCACCCGTAGGACACGTCGTTGAAGGTAATGCTCGCCGTTGACGTGCTCTAGCCTGCCTCGCCGTCGCGTGCTGGTTTCAAGCAGACCCGCCACACTTCGCCCAACCCGTGAAGTAGCCTCGGAAGGTACAGCTCGCACCCGCAGCGTCCTCGGTCGAGCCTGCTGTCAAGGCGTTGTCGCTCCGCCTCTTGCCGCGGGCGGTCGCAGCGCCCCTGAAATCCCGGAGGCGGAGCTTGCCCGCATACGGGCAGAGCTCGACAAGAAGGCCTCGAGTCGCTGACCAGTTCGCCGACCGATAGTCGGCGTCAGCGCCGTTGCGGGTTCAAGTTGAAACTCGGGATACGAAAACGGCCGCCGGGCAGAGCACGGCGGCCGTTGGCACAGGACAAGGCAGGTGGGTCAGAACAGTCCGAAAGCCTTCACAGCCATCAGGGACCCAGCGCCCAGCGCCGCGTTGATGCCGGCTCGATAGGCGTGGCCGGAGACGCTGGACAGGCTCACCTGCAGCGCCTTGAACAGCGGCACGAGACCGAAGCGCGCGAAGGTGGTGCACAGCACCGCCGCAATGCACGCCGCGAGAAAGGAACCGGCGTTGCCGACCGGTTGGCCGGTGTGAACGCACCAGAGCGCGATAACGGCCAACGGCGCGCCGATGTTCGCGAAGTTCTCGCCGAAGCTGGTGGAGAAGATGTTCTGATGCGTCATAGGGGGTCCTTGTGCGGTCAGTGTCGACAGCGTCGACGAGAGTTCAGGGCAGTGCTTCGGTGGAAGAGGTCTCGTGTGTTCACAGTATGCTTTCGTTCATGTTCCACTTAAACGCCTTCAGTATACCACACGTTTTTAGGTGTCGCAAGCAGTGCGCTAAAAAAGTTCCCGTGACTTCGCGTTTGCCGGGCACGCAGCAACGCCGGGAACGTGTCCCAGGGCGGCGGGACTAAAACACCTGGCTAGATTCTGGCGTTGCGGCCGGGCAGCGGCGACCCCTCGGGGTTAGCTGCCGCATCGGTCAGGCCCCACCCAGAACAACGAGCCCTCTGAGCGCATGTCGCCCTCGAAACCATCCTTTCCGGTCATGTACCTGGTCGAGCTGATGTACTCCGACACCGGAGACGTCGCCGAGGCGGACGTGTGCGCGCACCTGGACGTCGCCCTCGACAAGGCGTACCTGCACCTTCAGACACTCGACGCCATCGAAGGCCCGCGAGCCGAGGTGTCCTTCGATGACGAGGGCGAGCTCGAGGGCGTGGGCTTCTTCGACGCCGACGAGAACATGCTCGCCTGCGTCACGGTCTATCACCTCGACCGCGACAACGAGCAGGCCTCTGTCGCCGCAATTGCCGCGGCCTGCGCGGGCCCCCGGGACGGGCTGCAGGATGCGCTGAACGCGCTGCTGCGCCGCGGCTGAACTACTTCGGATTCGACCTCACAATGCGTTTTGCAGACTTGTACACGCGCTGGCGTTCGCGCAGCGCCCTGTCTTCCTTCCAAGCCCAGGTCGCGCGCATGGGCGCGCTGGAGCCGGAGCTCAAGACCCTTTCCGACTCGCAACTTCGCGACCGCTTTCAGGCGTTGGCCACCCGGCCCATCGCGGAGCGCATGGTTCCGGGTTTCGCCCTGGTCCGGGAAGCCAGCCGGCGCACGCTCGGCCTTCGACAGTTCGATGTCCAGCTCATCGGCGGGCTGGTGCTCGCTGCAGGCAAACTCGCCGAGATGCGCACGGGTGAAGGCAAGACCCTCACCATCGTTGCGCCTGCGAGCGTGCTCGCCCTCGATGGCAAGGGCGTGCACGTGGTCACCTCCAACGACTACCTCGCCCAGCGTGACGCGGAAGCGATGCGTCCGGTCTACGAGCTGCTCGGCCTGAGCGTCCAGGCGCTTCGCCCGGAGCAGTCGGTCGCCGAGAAGCAAGCCGCCTACGGCGCCCACATCACCTACGGCGTCGGGCACGAGTTCGGCTTCGATTACCTGCGCGACAACATGGCCCGCGACACCGGTTCGGTGGTGCAGCGCGCTCTGCATGCGGCCATCGTGGACGAAATCGACTCCATTCTCATCGACGAAGCACGCGTTCCGCTCATCATGTCCGGGCGCGACACGGATGTGGTGGACGTCGTCAGCCGAATCGACCGCGTCGTGCGCACGCTGCAGGCCGGCTCCGACTTCGAAGTTCGCCTGAAGGAGCGCGACGCTGCTCTGACCGAACACGGCTACGCTCGCGCCGAGCGAGGGCTGGTCGAGCAGGGCCTCGTCGAGAGCTCGGCGGACCTCTACGCACCTCGCAACCTCTGGGTTGCCCGCCGGCTGCATGCCGCGGTGCGGGCGTACGCCCTGTATCGCCGCGACCGAGACTACGTGGTCGAGGGCGGCGCACTCGTGCTGGTCGACACGGGCACCGGTCGAAAGATGCACGGTCGTCGGATGCAGGACGGCCTGCACGAGGCGCTGGAAGCCCGGGAAGGCCTGCCCGTCATGCCCGGCTCGCTCACCCGCGCATCGGTCAGCTACCAGAACTTCTTCAGCCTGTACGGCACGCTGTCGGGCCTGACCGGCACCGCCCTCACCGAGGCCGACGAGTTCTCCGAAATCTACGGGCTCGAGACGGTCGTGGTGCCCACCAATCGGCCGATTCAACGTGTCGAAGCCGAAGACCTGGTGTTCCTCACCAAGGCCGCGAAGTTCGAGGCTGCCATCGAGCGGGTGTGTGAACGGCATGCTGCGGGTCAGCCCGTGCTGCTGGGCTGCGCCACCATCCGGGACGCCGAAGTGCTCGATGCGCTGCTCACGAAGAACGGCCTCGCCCACGAGATGCTGACCGCCAAGCACATCGAGCGCGAAGCACACGTCATCGCCCAAGCCGGTCGTCCGGGCGCCATCACGGTGGCCACCAACATGGCTGGTCGAGGCACCGACATCATGCTGGGCGGCGAAAAGCCGAGCCCGGAGCACTTCGAATCGAAGGACGCGTTCGAGGAGGCCCTGGCCACCTGGTCGCAGGCCCGCGAACGCGTGCTCGAAGCCGGGGGCCTGTACGTGCTCGGCACCGAGCGTAACGGCATTCGACGGGTGGACAACCAGCTGGCAGGCCGCAGCGGTCGCCAGGGCGACCCCGGTCAGGTGCAGTTCTTCATGAGCCTCGAGGACGAGCTGCTCAAGGTCTTCGGGCTGAGCAAGCAGCTCACGATGGTGCGTGAGCTCGCGCAGCGCTCGGGCGGAGCCCTCGGAGGCGCGAGCATTCGTTCTCTGGTCATCTCCAGCCAGCGCCGCGTGGAGGGCCAGGGCTTCGACGCTCGCCGTGAGCTCATGAAGTACGACAAGCCGCTCGCAGACCAGCGCCTGGCGGTCTACGGCCTGCGCCGAACCCTGCTCGAGCATCCCGAGGCGGTCGAAGCCTTCGTGCAGAGCTCGGTGCGTGACGCGGTCCAGGGCTGGCTTGAGCGAACGGTCGACATCGCGCTGATGCCGGAGCAGTGGGACGCCGCCGCCCTGAAGAAGGGTCTTCTGACCCAGTTCGGGCTCAACGTGCCGGTGCTGCGCTGGGTGACGAAAGACGAATTGGAGGGCCCTGCCATCGTGGCGCGCATCCACGAGGCGGCCCAGGCGCTGCTCGCCGAATCCACGCTCGACCTCGACCAGCGGAAGGAAGCCGTGTTCGCCGCGCTCGACGAACAGTGGACGGCGCACTTGACGGCCCTCGACGAGCTGCGCCAGAGCGTCTCGCTCAAGGGCCACACGGGCCTGAATCCGCTCTTCCAGTTCGGCAAGGACGCCTTCGACCTCTTCAAGGACTTCGAGTTCGAGGTGAGCCTCGACGTGGCGTCCCGCGTGCTGCCCACGCCCGCCGCCAAGGAGCGCACGGCGTCCGAACAGGCGCTTACCCTGGCGCGCCAGGCCGAGCAGCGCGTGGCCGAAGCGCTCGATGCCCGTTGGGTGCTGCGCAACGACGCCTGCCCCTGCGGCTCGGGCAAGAAGTTCAAGTTCTGCCACGGCAAGCTCGCCTGAGCCCACGCAGGGCTTCTGTTCGACTGCGCGGGCCCTTCGGGGCCCGCCTTCTTTCGGGAGCCGCCTCGTCGATAAGCCCTCGCGGGGCAGGGCGCCGCGGCCTCGCTACACGCAGCAGGACCACTCCATACGAAAGGACATCCATGCTGCGAATTGCAGTCTCGAGCCGCTCGCTCTTTCACATCGAAGACGGCAACAAAATCTTTGTGGAACAGGGCCAGGCCGCGTTCGACGAGTACATGCGCGCCAAGGAGAACATCCCGCTGCGTCCCGGCGCCGCGTTCGGCCTGGTGCGCAAGCTGCTCGCCCTGAACTCGGGCCGTGGCCCGTTGCGCGACCGCGTCGACGTTGTGCTGCTCTCGCGCAACAGCGTGGACGCCGGCATGCGCGTGCTCAACAGCATCGGGCACTACGGCCTCGACATCGAGCGCGCGGTGTTCACCCAAGGCGAAGACCGCTTCGCGTTCGCGCAAGCACTGGGCGCTCAGCTCTTCCTGTCCGCCACCCCGGCTGACGTGCAGACGTCCATCGCTCACGGCGTGGCCGCGGCCACCATGCTGCCCGCAGAGCACAGCGACGACTGCTCGGACATGACGGTGCGAATCGCCTTCGACGGTGATTCGGTGCTGTTCTCGGACGAGGCCGACCAGACGTACCGCCAGCATGGTCTGGAAGCGTTTCGTCGTTCCGAGCTCGAGAACGCTTCGGTGCCGCTGCCGGATGGGCCCTTCAAGGGGTTCCTCGCGGCGCTGCACGAGCTGCAGCAGCACTGGCCGGTCGAGCAAAGCCCGCTGAAGGTGGCCCTGGTCACCGCCCGCGGTGCGCCGAGCCACGGTCGCGTCATCCACACGCTGCGCCACTGGGGCATTCGCGTGGACAAGGCGCTCTTCTGCGGCGGTCTGCCCAAGGGCCCGCTGCTCAAGGCGTTCGGTGCCGACATGTTCTTCGACGACACGATGAAGAACATCGACAGCGCCGTCAGCTGCGACATCCCCTCCGGTCACGTGCCCTACGGCACCGGCCAGGGCATCGTGATGGCTGACCCCGCGCCGGTCGCAGTCGCCTGAGACCCCTGACCCTGCGATAACCCGATTCGCCCGCACCCGTGCATTGCACGAGTGCGGGCTTTCTTCTTTCGTAGGGGGTATAACGCGATTGGCTACACCTTGGATGAGCCGAGTTCTGCCCCTGTCGATGCTGGTTGTTTCCCTGCTGGCCTGTGGCGCGGCCCACGGTCAGACTCGCAACCCGTTTGCACGGCCCAGCCTGCAGGAGGCTACAGCTCCGGCGGCCGCGCCTGCGGCTACACCGGCGCCAACGGGGGGCGCCAAGGCCCCCCGCACCGCGACGACGAAAGCGACGCCTGCGCTGGTCCGCCCCGAACCGGTCGGCCTTCCGCTGCCCCCCGCACTTCCGCCTGCATTGGTTGCGGGCGCCCGGGGCACGCTGCCGGCGCTGACCGCGACGACCGGAGGCGCGCCCGCCGGCGCCGAACAACAGGACGCCACCGTGGCCCCGGCGGCCCCTGAGACGCGAGCGTTTCTGACACGCGATGAAATCCAGGCTCGACGCAGCCGCTGCCCGGTCGGTCTCGTTGCCGGGGGCACCGCGGTGAAGGCGCCGGCCGGGGGTGACCTGCTGGTTCTCAAGCTCACGGCGGCAGGCTGCGCCCAGGGCGTGAGTGCCTCGGACGACTGGGTGAGCGCGCGGCTTACCAGCGCCGGAACCATCGAGCTGGTCGTCGAGCCGAACGAAGAGCACACGGTGCGCCGCACCGTGTTGGTCGTGGCCACCCCGACCGCCAGTGAATCGGTCACCATTCAGCAGGCGGCAGCGGTCAAATGAAAGTCATCAACCTGTTCGCTGCGCCTGGCACCGGAAAGACGACCACCGGACAGATTCTGAGTGGTCTGCTGTCCATTGCAGATTTCCGCGTTGAATACATCCCCGAGTTCGCGAAGTTCGCGACCTTCTCGAATCACCAGGCGGCGCTGTCGGACCAAATCTACATGTTCGCCAAGCAGGAAAACCGACTGCATGTGCTTCGGCAGGCCGAACTCGACTACGTGGTGATGGACGGTCCGCTGCCGATTGCACTGCTCTACCAGCCGCAGAACTACTATCGCCATTACGAGCCCCTGGTGATGGAGGTCTTCGGCAGCCACCAGAACGTGAACTTCCTGCTGCACAGGGACCGCTCCCTGCAGTACAAGCAGCATGGACGCTGGCAGAACGAAGAGGAATCCGCCCGGCTGCATCAGCGCCTGGTCGACATTCTCGGCCGCCACGACGTGCCCTACACCGAGCACCGGGTCTCGCGCGAACTGCCCGCGGAGCTCTTCGAGCGCGTCACGGGTCGCCCGGCGCCGCGCCTGGCCTGATACCCGTCGTCCGAGGCCTCGGCCAGGCGAGGGAATAGCAAGACACCCAAATGAGAACGCCCCGGTCTTCACCGGGGCGTTTTGCTTCGGGCGCACACCGCGCGCCCCCGGGCGATGGTCAGCTCACGCGCTTGAGCGGCACGGGCTGTGCGGGCGCCCGTTGCGCGGCGCGCACCGGCGTCACGAACAGACGCATGTCGTCTTCGGCATCCGGTGCCGCGGCTTGCGCGACGCTGACCGGGGCCTGGGGCGCGGTTGCCGCGGGCTGCGCCGGGGCTTGCGGCGCCGGCATGGGCTGAGCGGGCTGTGCGGCAGTGCTGTTGACCGGCGCCGCGGGGGTGCTCACGCCTTGAGGCCGCACGAGCGGCTGGGCCTCGCTGTCGACGGGCTGGTGCTCGAGCGTGGGCTGGGTGCTGCCACCCAGCAGCAGCGCGGCCACCTGCTCGGCGCGCAGACCTTGCTGCATCGCCGCTTCGCGCAGGCGTTCCCACTGCTGCATCTCGGCGGTGTAGGTGAGGTACTGGTTCATGCCGCGGGTCTTCATCGCGCCCGGCTGGAGCATGTCGTACTCGGCATCCGGCAGCAGCACACCGAACGTGTCCGGAGTCCACGACAGGTCGGGCATCGTCTCGGGGTCGAACGAGATGCTGCGCAGCGGGTGCGCCGTGACTTCCAGCACGACCATGAAGTCGGCGAAGCGAAGGCCGAAGTGCGCCTTGGCCCGGGTCATGAAGGCCGGGTCGGATTCGCGGGCGAGGAACACCGCCTGCGCCTTGCCGAACGCCTTGAGCACGATGCTGAGCGCCCAGTAGTTGGTCTGCGCACGCGAGAAGAGCGGCTCGTGGACGCGCCAGTAGTGCACCGTGTCGCCGCGCAGCGTCTCGCCACGCACACCGAGCAGGGTCAGGATTTCGAGCTGGCTCTCCAGCGGCACTCGGCTCTCGCTGTTCTCGCCGATGTCGTAGAGCCAGGCCTGCAGGTCGTGCAGCGGCAGGTTGGCGAGGTTGCCCATCTGGGCTTCATCGATGCCCCGCAGGTGCATCAGGGCCTTGACGACGTTCGTGTTAACGTGCATGGCGGTCTTTCCGGTGTTCAGCGAGCGAGCGCGAGGCCGGCCAGCGTGCAGATGAAGAAGCCCAGGTACGGCAGCGAAATCTGCGACTGGGGAACCTTCCAGGGCGTCTTGGCGCGCTGCAGGTGTCGGTGCATGGCGAAGGCGCCGAGCAGGGCGCCTGCGAGGAACAGCGTCGCGCAGAGCTGCTTGCGCATCGCAAAATCGACGTAGGTCGACAGCGACAGCGCCGGAATGTTGCTCACGGCAAGCGACATCAGCATGATGACGCCCAGCCCTGCCGAGTACAGCATGTGGGGGCGGCTCATGTCGACGAGGGATTTGACCATCATGGCAGGTCCCGTTTCTTCAGTTGGTGGTGATGGGCAACGTGCCCGATTCGAACTTCGCCTTGGCGCCGTCCAGCCCGAGGTAGACCCCCAGTCCCTGGACGGTGTCGCCCTTCTTCACGATGACGGTCCGCTTCTCGTCCAGGCGCACGTAGGCCCGCTCGTCCGTAGCGGCCACGACCTTGGGCTCAGCCGGAATCGGCACGAGCGCTGGTGCGGTGAGCGGCTTGACGGCTCCACGGCTCTCGGCCTCGTCCGGCTTCACCGGGCGCGCCGGCTTGTCGGCCTCCGGTTTGGCAAGCTTGTCGGCTTTCTCCGCCTTGTCGGGGCGTTCCGCGCTCGGCGCTTCGGCTTTCGGGATGTCGCGCTCGGACGCGAGCGGCACGTTGTCGCCGGCAGGTGCCTTCGGGCGCGTCACTTTCGTGCGCTCGGCGGCGACCGGTTCGGCCTCCGCGGGTGGGGGCGTGACCGCCTTGCGAGCCGGTGCGCTCGCGCGTGGCGCAGGCTTGACGGGCTTGGCAGCCGGCTCCGCGGCTCGTGGCTCCACAGGCGCACTGCCCGAGTTGGGCGCCGCGGCGCTTGCCGCGCCGGGGAGCGCTTCAGCCACGGGCGCCGACGCTGCGCTGGCGGCGCCGGGTTCGGCGACTTGCGACGGCGCAGCAGCCGCAACGGTCTGCTGCACTGCGCGCACCGGCTCCGGGCTGCCTGCACTGTCAGGGCGCAGGACCATGTAGGCGCTGCCCAGCCCGAAGGCGAGGATGCCGGCCATCAGGAGATAGGCCGGCGCAACGGAGTTGCTGCTCGAAGGAGACGTCGAAGGCTTCATGCGGGGCACACGTACGGAACAACAGGCATTATAGCGTGTGTCGTTTAGCCGAGCAACGGTATTGTTTCTGAAGCTTTAGCTCTTCTTCTCGAGCGCTTGCGTCTCGTAGAGGAACGCCGAAGGGTGGCGCAAGCCCTTGTCGCGCCGAGCCGAGCGTTCCGGGTCGTCGTCCCGGCGGGCGCGGCTGGAGCAGTAGCTCATCGTGAGGGTGTCTCGTGCCCGGGTCATCGCGACGTAGAAGAGCCTGCGCTCTTCTTCGCGCACACCCAGCGGGTGCGGGAACGTCGCGGCTTCGCATCCCATGACCCACACGTCGGTCCATTCCAGGCCCTTGGACTCGTGCACCGACATGGCTGGCAGACCCTCGGTCTTGAGTGCCGCAACCAGCGCCTGCGTGCGGGCGAGTGCCATGCGGCCCGGCGTGCGCAGCCATTCCCGAACGCAGGCCAGCTCGTCATCGCCGTGTTCGAAGTGCGTCACCTGAACATCGCCGGCTTCCGTGCGATGGGCTTGCCAGTCCACAGGAATTCGCCCCGGGTTGAACCGGATGACGTTGTTCGCATGTGCGACGACCGCACGCGTGCTTCGGTAGTTCGTGGACAAGACGAAGTGTGCGTCGACCTGCTCGAGCAGGCCCTGCATGACGTCGGCCTGGGCGCCACGGAATGCGTAGATGGACTGGTCGGCATCGCCGATGTACCAGAACCGGCACCGCGGTGCCGCAAGACGCTGGAGCACCGAGCGCTGCAGCGCCGAGAGGTCCTGGGACTCGTCCACGAGGATGTGCTTGAAGCGGGGCTCGAGCACGCGTGCTGCGACTTCGAGCAACCGCGTGAAGTCCACGACACCCTCGGCATCGAGCAGTTCCTCGAATCGGTTCGCGACGAGACCGGTGTCCGACAGGTAGGCCTGCTCTTCGCGGCAGCGGTTGATTTCGAGCAGCAGCTCCGCCGGGCTGTAGTCCTGCCAGTCCTCGGGGAGCTCGGCCAGAAGCGTCTCGGCCAGGGCCAGCAGGCGGCTCGAATCGGCAATCTCCGGGCGCACGCCTTGCACGAGCAGGGACGAGAGCGCAAGCGAGTGAACGGTCGCGCACACCGGCACCTTGGCCGAAGACCCGAACCGGGTCGTCATGCGCAACGTGATTTCGTCCGCGGCCTTGCGGGTGAACGTCACCACCGCGATGCTGCGGGGGTCGGCTCCGTTGCGCACCAGAGCCATCGCGCGCTCGACGAGGAGCCGGGTCTTGCCCGCACCTGCGCCGGCGGTCACCACCGCACTCCGGTCGAAAGGACACAGCAGCGCGGCCATCTGCTCCTCGGACAGCCCGAGTCCGTCGGGTGCGGGGGTTGCACTACGAGGCGCCGCAGTGGCGGCAAGGTCGTCGGCGAGGCTGGCGTAGTCCATGGATAAGCATTATAGCCTAGAGGTTTAGCTCCTACCAGCTAAAGCTTCATGTCTTCTTCCCGCAAGCTGCTCCATGTCGGCCTCGCACTCGCCTGTGTCGCGGAGCTCGTTTTGTTCGTCTCGTTGCTCAAGGCGCCAGCGCCGCCGGAGCGCCAAGCCCAGGTGAGTCTCGAGGAAAGCCTGGAGCCGGGTGAGGAGCTGGTTGCCAGGACGGACCTGGTGGAGCCCGTCGCGCCCGCACCGGTCGTGGCGCAGGCGCCCGCCCTGGCACTGCGGCTCGTGACAGCGCGGGTGAGCGTCGATGCGGCTGGCAACATCGGGGTGTCGGTCGAGCCTGGCGCCTGGGTCACCCGGTGCCCTGAGTTCGCCTCACCCGACGTGCTGCAGGCTCGCAGTCAGACGAGCCTTTCGGAAGGCTCGGGAGCCCTTGTCGTTCAGCGTACAGCGTGCGTCTCGACCCCGGCAGGCTACGACGACGAGGTGCGGGAGATTCCCGACAACTCCCGGCTGCTCGCCTCCGACGCCCCGTTCGAAGGCACGGTGCAGGCTCGGGCCTGGCGCTTTCCGAGCCACGACAACCGGACTCGGGAGGTGAGGGCCGCGGGGCTCTTCTGGTGTCCGGAAGAGCTCGAGGAAAGCGACACCTGCTATGCGGCGGTGTCGCTCGAAGTGGGCGAGTCGAGCTCGCCCCTGCTCGTTCCGGTCCGGCTGCCCGGACGCGGGTCGAGCGCCGTCTCGCTCAGCCCTCGCTAGAGCCGTCGCCCGCGCGTTGCTGCGCGAGGCGCGCTTCGATGTCATTGAGCGCTGCCGACATGCCTTCGGCGTACTGCTGCGAGAGAATGGCTTCGAGCAGGTACAGCGCAGCGAGGAAGTCCGGCAGCGCGGAAGCGCCCTGGGGCGTGACGCTGAAGACTTCCGTCCCGTCCTCCCGTGCAATTCGGCACGGCGTGCCGTCTCGCATGGCGAGCATGGCCATGTACAACGCGCTCACGGTGCGCACTTCCAGAGGGGCCTTGCCCGTCTCGAGAAGGTAGAGCATCTCGTTCGCGCCGAGCTGGGCGGGCAGGCCGGAGGCGGCAGGGGCCGAGGGGGCCGGGGACCAGGGACGGGTTTTCATTTGGAGGGAGCTTCCTTGTTGAAGGTCTGTCGCGTGCCGTTTTCGTAGGTGAGCACGAGCACCGAGGGCTTGGGCTGCTCGAAGCGCATCTGCGCCACGCCGTGCGGGGGCATGTCGAAGCTGAGCTGGCCGGGAGCCGGAATGGTCCAGCGACCATTGAGCTCGGGCTGGCCGTCCGCCGCCAGGACCGCTCGTCCGTCGGCATGCAGCACGATGCGTCCGGTGAGCGTGCCTTGCGGAGCCTGCGTGCTCTTCCAGCTTCCGAGCGGGGCGATGTTCGAGCGCGCGGGCGCCTTGCTCGAGGCTGCGCTTGGCGCAGTCACGGACTTCGGGGCCGAGGAGCCCGTTTCGGGCTGAGCGAATGCGGACGACGTCGCGCCGGTGAGCGCGAAGACGGTCAGGACGAGAGTGGACAGTCGACGGTTCATGGCCGGTGTAGCCAATTGCTTTATCGGTGCTGGCCCGGCAGGCCTGCCCACACGAGCCCCGTTCTCCAGGATGAGGCGGATGCCCAAAAGAAAAGCGCCTCGTCCGCGAGGGAGGAGGCGCTTCGGTCAATCAGGCCAGGATGCAGTCTCAGCATCTCCGGACAGGCCTCAGTGAGCCGGACGTGCGTCGAGCAGTTCCGGCATCGCTGTGGCGATGATGGTGTTGTCAAGTCCTGCAGAGCCGTCGCGCTTGATGAACGCTTCGACCTGGGGACGTCCTTCGACCAGCACGAGCCGGCCCTTCGAGTAGAGCGCCTGCAGACGCTCTTTGTCGCGAACCATGCTGCCGAACATCAGAACCGAGTACCAGACCACGGTCTTTGACTCTCCGCTACCGCGGGAGACGGCTACCGAGATTCGCAGGTACGGATTGCCGGCCTTCGACTGAAGGACTTCAGCACTTCCGATGTTTCCGACGACGGTAATCCTTTCGTACGCCATGCTCTTGTACTTTTCACTTGTGTTCCTCGATTGTCTGCAAGCGATGGCGTTCTAGACCATCATCGCTTGCGTCTTCAGCGGCGAGAAAGGGGCGCTGAAGCGATGGACAGGCGATGAGGGATGAACGCCGAGGCGCAGACCCACATTGCCGTATAGCACTCGCTTCGAGACTCCTCGAGAGGCTGTGTTCCTCGCCTTCACGAACGAAAAAGCCCGGCACGAGGCCGGGCGTGTCACGGGCGCCGTAGGCGCTAGCCGTCAGCGAAAGCGCGCGAGCTCCGGGTCGGTGACCTGTTGCTCCGGCAGGCCGGTGATGCCCGGCAGCTGCGACAGGCGGGGCATGCCGTCGACGACCTTCACCTTGCCCGAGGCGTCCTTGTAGAGGATGGCCGGGGTGCCGCCGAAGCCCAGCTCCGACATCAGCTTGCCGTTGGCCTCGACCTTCGAGCGGGTCGGGGCGCTCGGTGCCGCCGCGACCTTGCCGGTCTTGCCGAAGGCCGCTTGCTGCGCGTCCATCACCGCGTCGGCATCCTTGGCGTCGAGCAGCTCGCCGGCCTTGTTGACCGAGTCCGGGCGCAGGAAGGCGACGGGAATCCAGCGCACCTGCAGGCCTGCCTTCATGTACGGCTGGAAGGCCTTCCAGGCAAGGTGGCAGTAGGTGCAGTTCGGGTCCAGGAACGCATAGACGACGCTCTTGGCGGCATCACCCTTGGCACCCTCGGCGACCCAGGCGCTCTTCTCGAGCTTCGGCCAGGCCTTCTCGTAGTCGATTTTCGGGCCGTACTGCTCGAGGTACTGGCGCGTCAGGTTCTCGCCCTTGGCGTTGAGCATCGTGCCGGAGATGGCCACCTGGCCGTCGGCCGAGGTGAACACGACGATGTTCTTGCCCGGACCCTGGGACAGAATCCAGCCGGTGAGCCCGCCTTCGGCCTCGAACTTCTTCTCCACCTTCAGACCACCTTGCACGGCAATCTGGACGGGAGCGGGCAGCTGCAGGACCGCTTCTTTGGGGGCAGTGGTCTGGGCGGACGCGGCGCTGGCGGCCAGTGCGACGGCAAGCGCGAAGAGAGTCTTCTTCATTCGATGAGTCTCGGAGGTTGAGTGAGAAGCAGGTGTAGGAATTGGGCAAGGAAGAGCCCACCTCGTCTTTCGACGGGGCGGGCTCGGGGAATTACGCAGCCGCGGCTTCGGCCTGCGCGACGCTCTTCAGCAGGAAGTCACGGGCCTCGGCGGTCAGCTTCTCCTGTCCCTTCGGACCGTTCACGTAGGAACGAATCATGTGGAACGGAATCTTCTTCATCTTCGCCAGCAGGTCATCGACCAGCGCGTTCTGCTCGGCCGACAGGTTGGCCGGGCGGACCGGGGCGTCGCCGTCGGCGGCCGGGGCTTCGTCGGCCGGAGCCG
>JACCDQ010009492.1_pt1 | contig 32923 bp, 16 predicted proteins | sample 7446031 | NCBI WGS metagenome assembly JACCDQ01 (sample SAMN15323442, study PRJNA562643) | freshwater metagenome | isolation source: river surface water | place: USA:Blue River Watershed | collected 2017-08-17 | reverse complement strand
CCCCTTTGCAGTGCTAAAACCGGTGACCACTGCTGACAATGATCGACCGGACTCGGTATTTTTCAACCGAATTTGCTCACCCATCAACCCATCTTGCTGGGCTTCGGCGCGAACCGTGATGGAAAATCCCTTGCCCTCGCCCACCGACACCAGCACTTGCTGGCCGCGGCGAACCATCAAGCTGGCCTTGACGTCATAACTTCTGAGCGGTGTGTTGGCAGGCAAGTCACGCAACAGTTCCATGTTGCTGACGTCTTTCAAATCCAGGACCACTTGGTTTTCGCTGGCAGGCAAGGGCATTTCGGTGAGCTTGAGCAAACCTGGGTGAATGACCGTGCCGCGCTTGAGCAATTGGCTGGAGACCCAGACTTGGCGGTTCACCATCTGGGCAGTGCCAGGCATGACCGTACCGCCAGGGGCGCTGCGGTTGATCACTTGCAGATAGTGTTGCCACGCAGGTTGCTCGCAGCGGGCGCGCAAAGTCTGACGATTGCTGAAGGGGTGGTCAAAGAGAATGGCGCGCTGACACGGTTCGAATTTCAGCCGCGCATCTATGGGCGCAAATTGAAGTTGGTCCGAAGATACGCCTTGTGTCTGCCCCAGCCATTGCTTGGCTTTTTGCTGCAAGTCTTCAGCGCCATTGGGTTGTGCCCTGCTTTGGAATGAGGCCACCACCGACAGGGCAAAACAAAGCCAAAGGCTGAGTTTGCTGCGCTTGGCCAGAAGGCTGCGCAGGGGTTGGAAATGACGGCACAACATTTGCATTTGAGTTATTGAAGCTGTTTGGGTTTTGACGGTTTTTTGTCAGATACCCAGCTTCATGCAAATTTGATACCAACCCAAAACAATCTTCGCTGAGCGCCTCATGTCACTGAATATAGATTCAAAAGCACTCACTTCCAGCGCATTCATAGACCAAAGAAATGATGTTCTGGGCTTGCGCTCGCCTGCGACGAATCCGCCAGGCACTGGGAATTTCTCAAAAATTCTGTCCAACACGCAACAAAGTTTCCGTGTCAATTCCCCGACGACTTTGGCCATCCCGCAGGTCACTGTCAAGCCTGGCGACACTCTGAGCAACATTGTGAAGACTTTCATGGGAGAGCGCGGGGTTCAAATTTCTCATAGCGACGCGCTTCGAATGGCGCAAGACGTTGCCAAAGCCAGTGGCATTCAAAATCCGGACCGCATTTTTCCCGGGCAACGACTGAATATGGGCAGCCTGCAAGCGGCCGTGATGGGTCAGTCCGCGGTGGCGCAGTCAACTGCCCCCAACAATGCGCCGATGAGCCTGGATGAAATTGCAGCCTCGGCCACGACACCGGTGCAGTTGTTCACCAAGGTTGACTCTCAAGCCCATCCCATTCTGCAAAAAACCCTGGATCGTGCCGTTGACAAGGGGTTCATTCCTGCCAACGAGCGTCAGGCCGTCCATGACCGTATTTTGCAAATGGCTTCTGAATACAAGTTTGCGCCAGACGACTTTGCGCGCATCACGCTCATGGAGAGTGATGGCATGAACCCCAAGGCCAGCAACAACCGATGCCACGGCATCATTCAATTCTGCGATGGCCCTGACCGTGGTGCGGCCAGTGTGGGTTTTGGCGCCAATCCCAAAGCGATTTTGAAACAAAGTGTTTTGCAGCAACTCGACATGGTGGCCAAATACTTTGACGATACGGGTTTGAAGAACTTTGGTCCTGCCGGCCTGGACGACCTGTATTTGACTGTTTTGACGCCAGCAGCGCGTCAAGAAGCGCGCACGCATGTCGGCCTCAACATTGCTGGAACACAGGCGCCTCATTTGTATGTCAACAAAGACACGCGCCAGGGTATTACCCGACAGTCCATCTTGCAAGGACTGCATCAATTCGCCAACGAGCGACTCGGCCTAGACAACAAGCCCATGGCACAAGCCTCCGCCCCATTGCCGCCAACGCGCGCGCAATTGATGCGGGTGAGCGCCTATTTCAATCCCAACGGGAACTCTGTGCGCTGAGCGGCAAACTGTTGCCGCTGCAGTGAGGTCACGGAAGCGTCTTGCCGATCCAGAGCGCATCAACGGGCTTCCAACTGGCGGAAAACCATCGGCACGCTTTTTGCAGTAATCGACCCGAGACTTTTTAACTTGAGAGTCGGGGCCTGAAAAGGCAATGTGTTTTTACCAGGAGCGAACATGAATTTGTTTTCAAACGCATTTGGCATCCATGAGCAGGCGCTGCAAGTCAGAAGCCAGCGACTGGAGGTGCTGGCGCGCAACATCGCCAACGCAGACACACCCAACTTTAAGGCGCAGGACCTTGACTTCAAGGCCATGCTGAAAGAAGTCAAAAAAGATGTTCTGACCGCGACCCATGCCAAACATTACGCAGCTGTGGCGGAAGCGCCGGACAACGGCATGCGGTACCGCACGCCTTTTAACAGCTCGTTTGATGGCAACACGGTGGAAATCAGTGTGGAACAAGCGCAATTCGGTAAGGCCGCGGGCGACTACCAGGCCACTTTGCAGTTTTTGGAAAACCGCATAGGCGGTATTCGCAAGGCCTTGAAAGGGGAGTAATAAAACATGAGAACCCTTGACAGTGTCTTTGGCATCGCAGGCACAGCCCTCAATGCGCAATTGGTGCGAATGAACACCACAGCTTCCAACTTGGCCAACGCCACCACGGTGGCTCCCAGCGAGAAAGAGGCTTTCCGCGCCAAACGAACCGTGTTCAAAGCCTTGGTGTTGGAGGAAATGACCAATGCCGGTGCGCCTCACCTGGGCGGCGTCAAAGTGGACCAGCTGGTGGACGATCCCACCCCCATTCGAAGCCTGCACGACCCTGGCAACCCAATGGCTGACAAGGACGGGTTTGTGTACTTGTCCAACGTCAATGAAATGCAGGAAATGGTTGAAATGATGGCCGCTTCCCGCTCCTACCAAAACAACGTCGAGGTGGTGAACACGGCGCGTCAACTCATGATGCGCACGCTGGACATCACCAAGACCTGACCAGGAACCTGAACCATGACGGCCGTCACAACCCCGAATTCTGCGCTGCCCAACGGCATTGTGCGCTTTGAAGATTACATCGCCCAGAAAAAAACAACGCCCCAGACGGAAACCATGGGGCAAAGCCAGTTTCTGACGTTGTTCACGACGCAGCTTAAAAATCAAAACCCGCTGGATCCCGTGAAAAACGAAGCCTTTGTGGCTCAGCTTGCACAGTTCTCGCAGCTCGAGGCGACCACCGCCATGAAGCAAAGCCTGGAGAACATGGTGTCGAGCATGCAGGGGGACCGCATGCTGGCCGGGTCTGCGCTGATTGGCCGTAAAGTGGGCGTGCCCAACGGTCCTGCCGTATTGTTGAATGGCCAACCCGTGAGTGCCAGCATCGACTTGCCCACAGGCGCCGAGGGCCTGAAGCTCGAGGTGCAAAACGACAAGGGCCAAACGGTTCGCACCCAGATCTTTGGTGCGCAAATGGCCGGCAGTGCCAGCCTGAGCTGGGATGGCTTGGACGATGCCGGCAACGGCATGCCCGATGGCAATTACCGCTTTGTGGCCACGGTCACCAGCGGCGGCAAAACCACCCAGCCCGCCGTCAACACCTTGGCCACGGTGCGCAGCGTCAGCAGTGCAGGCACGGCCGACAACACCTGGCTGCTTGAGGTCGATGGCGGCAAAACCGTCAGCATGAACGACGTCAAGCGCATTGGCTATTGATTTTCTATTTGACCGTTTCGGAGATTTCTCACCATGTCCTTTTTTACAGCACTGACAGGCTTGAATGCAGCGACGGCTCAATTGGGTGTCACCAGCAACAACATCGCCAACGCGGGAACCATCGGTTTCAAGCGGTCGCGCACCGACTTCGGTGATATTTTCGCCACCTCGCCCTTGCAAAAAGCCACTTCGACAATCGGTCAGGGTGTGTCGCTGAAACGTGTGACCCAAGAATTCAGCCAGGGTAACGTGAGCTTCTCCTCCAACACCCTGGACCTGGCCATCACCGGTGACGGTTTTTTCCCGCTCAAGTCTGCCGACGGCTTTCAGGACATTTACACCCGCAACGGATCGTTCATGATGAACGACCAGTACAACGTGGTCAACTCCGCGGGGCAGCGACTGATGGCGGCCTCAGTCGACAGCTCGGGCAAGGCGAATTTGACCGACATGAACGTGCTGACCATCCCTCAAAAGACCACAGGGCAAGCCAAAGAAACCACGTTGGTGAAGCTGGGTTTGAACTTTCCTGCCGATGCCCAGGTGATCACAGAGTCCTTCAACCGAAACAACCCCAACACCTACAACAAGAGCACCGCCTTGACGGTGTATGACAAGGGGGGCAACGGGTATTTGGCTACCGTTTATTACGTCAAGACCCAAAACGCCAGCGCCAGCCAGCCCACCAACAAATGGCAAACCTATGTGTACATCGGCGATTCCTTGGTGAGCGCCTCTTTGCAGCAGGCCACCAACGATTCCAACGAGAAAATGTATGTGAACAAGTACGGCCAGCTCAAGCCTGAGAGCGAGGTCAGCGATTTGCTGGTGAACGCCAAAACCAAAATGTTCTCCCTGGATGACTTGTCTGACGTGCGTACGTCTGTGCCCGCGAGCATTACGGGTAACAGTCTGGCCAGCTTGTACACCAACGCAGACACCAAGATCGATTTCACCGACTTGAGTGATGCACAGAAGCTGAGTCTGACCAACTTCATGGAGGTCAGTGTCGACGGTTCTGAGCCGGTCAATCTGGACATGACCAGTTTGATTGGTCAGCAACTGACTGGCTCGCAAATCGCTAAAGCTTTGACCAACGAGTTGAACCGTCAGTTTGGCGACGAGCGTTACTTTGACGTCTCCAGCATGGTGTCTTCACAGCCTTTGACCTTGGTGCACGATCCGGACGCGGAAGGCGTGGGTACAGAGCTGAACATCGATTTGAGCGACCTGACCACGTTCACATCCAGCTTCACCAACGGCAACAAGATCACCGACTCTAGCAAGGTGCAGATCAGCCAACTGGTTTACGCCATGCAAAAGAAAATCGATGCAGCCATCACGGCTGCGGGCAACAGCTTGCCCGCAGGGACAGCGGTCACGGTCAGCTACGACCCCTACACCCGCGGCTTCAAATTCAAGGAGGCGGACGGGACCAACATGGGCATCCGCTCCAACGTCAACAGCAACAGCATTTTTGGCTTGACCACTTCACTGGAATTGTTGGATGCCAATGGTGGCTATTCTGCCTTGGTGGGCCCCAACGGCGATTTCATTCGCCCACTTACAGAGCAGCGCTATGGCTTGAAGGTGGAGTTCGATAACGTGAAGCAAAATTTCCAGATTTCATCAGGCACCACTGGTGATGCTTCGACGATTAAGGTGACAATCCCCTCCTTAGAGACCGTGGATGGTGTGACGACTTTCTACAATGATTTCTCAAACTTGGACGCCATTCCCTCGACTGCCACGGAAGGGTATGCCAAAACCTTGTTGGGCATCTCCAATACCGTTGAGGTGGTGACCAAAGAGGAGGCCATTCGTGGCGTTGCCTCTGCGCCGGCCTCTGTCACCGGCTCGCCGGTGCAGATCAACGTCAACAACAACTTCACCGTTGACGCCACCAACTACAAGTTTGTGGTGGCCGTGGATGACGTCAAGGGTACGGTGGAGTTGCCCTTTGGTAACACATACACCTTGGACAGTTTCAAGGCCGAATTGGAAAAGCGCATTAACCAGCTTGCCAATGAGACTGGCAGCACTGTGTCGGGCGTGAAAGTGGGCTTTGACCGAGCCAAAAACTCTTTCACTTTCACAACTGGCACGGCTTCCACCAACTCCTTCATCAAGGTCTCGGGCAGCAGCACCTGGGGCTTGGCCAACCTGGATGCAGGCCGAGGTGCTACCTCCACCTGGATCAAGCCCACCCAGTTCACCGAACTGATCGACGGCGTGCCGGTGGCCAAATACATTGACGAATTTGGCAATGAAACCAGCAGCGCCGATGGTTTTAAGAACTTGCCCGAGTGGTCTCCCATCTACCTGGACAAAGGCGAACTGACTTTTGACACCGGCGGTAACTTGGTGTCGCCCAAAGCCGGCTCACAATTGGACACCGTCTATCTGGCAGACGGTAAGGGCGCTTTGACCATCAACATCGACTACTCCAAATCTACCCAATTTTCATCTCCTTATGCCGTTTTGTCTCAGTCGCAGGACGGTGCACCCGAAGGTGACCTGGTGGGGGTGAGCATTGGCGATGACGGCTTGGTCAATGCCAGCTATTCCAACGGCTCGCAGCAATCGCTGGGCAAGGTCGTGCTGGTTAACTTTTCCAACCCGTCGGGATTGCGACAGATTGGTGACTCCAGCTTTTACGCCAGCTCTGGTTCGGGTGTTCCCAAAACCGGTGAAGCCGGCTCGGCAGGTTTTGGAACGGTGCGTTCGGGTGCCACCGAGCGTGCCAACGTGGATTTGACGCAAGAACTGGTGGACTTGATCACCGCGCAGCGTAACTTCCAGGCCAACGCCAAAGCCATTGAAACCAGCACCACGCTGACCCAAACCATCATTCAGATTCGGGCCTGATGACAGTCTTGAATTAAGGAACTGACATGGACCGTCTTGCATTCAACGCCGCCGCTGCCATCAATGAGCAGCGTTTGGCGCGCCAGGTTTTGGCGCATGAAATGGCCAACATCAACACCACGGGCTTCAAGCGAAGCTACGAAGTGTCGCTGAAGGCTTACAAGGCGGATGGCGATGGCTTTGATTCAAGGCACCAGCCACAAGCGGTCAACAAAGACCTGATCCAGTTGCGACCCGGTCCGCTCATGGCCACCGGTCGAGAACTCGACATTTTGATGAACGATTCAACGGTGATGGGTGTCAACGCGCCCAATGGCCAGTTGGCCTTCACACGCCGGGGCGATTTGCGAGTCAATGCCAACGGCGTTTTGGAGACAGGCGTCGGTCATGTGGTGCGTGGTGAGGATGGACCGGTGACGGTACCGCCCGGATTCAAGGTCAGCATCAGTGAAGATGGCGGCGTTTACGCGGTTGATCCCGCTCAACCAGGCGTCCAGCAGCCTGTGCTGATCACCCGTCTTTTGTTGCGCGATGCCAGCCAGACCCCCCTGTCACGACGCGAGGATGGCTTGTTCAAAGTTGACGGACAACCGACTGGCGCGGATTTTGCAAGTGGTCCTTTGCCGACATCTGTGACCACCAGAGCGCTGGAAGGCAGCAATGTGAATCCGATGGAGGCCATGGTCAAGCTGATTGAACAAAGCCGCTCGTTTGAGCATCAGGTCCGCATGGTCAAGGAAAGCAAGTCAAACGATGAGTCTGGGGCGTCCATGTTGCGACTTCCCAGTTGACATGACGGACCCTGAGTCCGTTGAAGAGAAAGAGCAGAGGTAATCGATGGACGCATCATTGTGGGTATCCAAAACGGGTCTGGACGCGCAGCAGACCCGAATGAACGTCATTTCCAACAACCTGGCCAACGTCAACACGACGGGCTTCAAGCGCGATCGCGCGGTTTTTGAAGACCTGCTTTACCAAAACATCCGTCAAGCAGGCGGGCAGACCACCGCCACCACCCAAGCGCCAACGGGCCTCATGCTGGGAACGGGCGTGAAAGTCACGGCCACCGAGAAGCTTCATGCCCAGGGTAACCTGATCAACAGCCAAAACCCCTTGGACGTGGCGATTCTGGGTGATGGCTATTTCCAAATCGCGCAGCAAGACGGAACGATTGCCTACACACGCGATGGCGCCTTCAAGTTGTCTGCCACGGGTCAACTGGTCACATCGACAGGCTTTTTGCTGCAGCCAGAGATCGTGATCCCTAACAACGCCTCCAGTTTGACGGTGGGGCGTGACGGCTCCATTTCCGTGGAGCTGGTGGCCGGCGGTGGTCAGCAAATTCTGGGTCAAATTCAAATTGCCAAGTTTGTCAATCCAAGCGGCCTCAAGCCGATGGGCAATAACTTGCTCGCAGCCACAGCATCCAGCGGCGCTGCGCAAATTTTGCAGCCCGGCGTCAACGGCGCCGGGATATTGAACCAAGGATCGTTAGAGGCTTCCAACGTGAACGTGGTGGAAGAAATGGTCAACATGATCGAAACGCAACGTGCCTATGAGATCAACTCCAAGTCGATCTCTGCGGTCGACGGCATGCTGAAGTTCCTCAACCAAAACATGTAAGGCCAGACCATGCGTTTGCTCATTTCAGGGTTGACCCTTTTGTTGTTACAGGCTTGCGCCAGCGTCGATGCGCCCCCGGCTGCGTTGGCGCCATCGCCCGAGTTCGCGCCGGTGTACCCGCTCGCATCCGACCGTGCGCGACCTGTGACGGGCGGCATTTACAGCAATCGCCCAAGCGACTCATGGTTCGGGCGTGGCCGCAATTACCAAATCGGCGATTTGATCACCGTGTTGTTGAACGAGTCCACGCAGGCCGCACGCACACAAAACACCGACGTCAGCCGCGAGTCTAAAAACACGGCCACGCCCCCGGGGCTGAACACACAAGTTGGCAAATTGAATCCCATTTTGAATGGCATCAATCTGAATGAATCCAAGGTGGACAGCAAAGGCTCAGGCACAGCGGATCAAAAAGCCAGCTTGAGCGGCTCGGTGACGGTGACCGTGATTGAAATTCTTGCCAACGGCAACCTGGTGGTGCGTGGCGAGAAAAAACTGGGCCTTGCAGAAGGCACCGAGGTGATTCAAGTCTCGGGTGTGATTCGTCCGCAAGACGTGGGCCCGAACGGCACAGTGCAATCGCTGCGCCTGGCCAACGCCCAAATCGCATACCGTGGTACGGGTGACCTGGCCAATGCCACCAAGGTGGGTTGGGGAACCAGCATGTTGCATAAATTTTGGCCTTTCTGATGGCGACAACGATGTTTTTGAACAGACTGAAACGGTGGACTTTGCTTGGGTTGTTGGCCGGCGTGTGCGGCGCTGCTTGGGCTGACCGTGTCAAGGATTTGGCAACGGTTGCAGCGCAGCGCCCCAATCAGCTGATTGGCTTTGGTTTGGTCGTCGGTTTGCAAGGGACAGGCGACGATGCGTCCGTGCCTTTCACGACACAAAGCATGAAGGCCATGCTGGCGCAACTGGGGGTGCGAATCGATGGCCCCATGTCAGACTTTGAGCAAGTGGCTGCTACCAGTCGAATTGACATCAAGAACTCGGCGGCGGTGATGGTCACGGCCGACCTGCCTGGATTTGCCAAGCCTGGCCAACGCATTGACGTGAACGTCTCTGCCATTGGCAAGGCCAGCAACTTGCGCGGCGGCAATTTGGTGATGACGGCTTTGCGTGGCGTCGATGGCGAAATTTATGCCTTGGCGCAAGGCAATTTGACAGCAACGGGCATTGATGCCGCTGCTGCTGGCTCGAAGGTGGCGATTGGCGTGCCTACCTCGGCACGTATCCCCGGCGGCGCCATTGTGGAGCGCATTGTTGACACCCCGTTCGACAAGTCTGACAACCTGGTCTTGAACCTGCGTGACAACGATTTCTCGACATCTACAGCCATTGTCAATGCGATCAATTCAAAATTTGGCGGTGACGTGGCGCAAGCTCTTGATGGCATATCGATATCGGTACGAACCCCTCAAGACTTGAATCAAAAAGTGGCTTTTTTGAGCATGCTGGAAAATTTAGAGGTGAAGCCCGGTGAGCCGCCAGCGCGCGTGGTCATCAATTCACGCACCGGCACCGTGGTGATCAACCGCGCGGTCCGGGTGACGGCAGCCGCCGTCTCGCATGGCACGATTTCAGTGGCGGTGTCGGCCACCAACGAGGTCTCACAACCCAATGCGCTGGCGCAAGGGCAGACCGCCGAAGTTCAAAACGCACAGATCAACGTCAACGAGCCCAACAAGCCCATGTTCTTGTTTCAGCCAGGCGTGGACTTGCGTGACATCGTCGACGCTGTGAACCAGGTGGGCGCCTCACCCTCGGCCCTGATCGCGATTCTTGAAGCCCTCAAGAGCTCTGGCAGCCTGCGCGCCGAGCTGGTCATCATTTAAGGACGCACTGTGAACGACGCCATCGCATCTTCCACCGCCAAGTCCTACATGGACTTTTCGGGCCTGGGCGAGTTGCGTGGCAAAGCCCAGCGCAACGACGACCAAGCCTTGCGTGAGACAGCGCAACAGTTCGAGGGCCTGTTCATCCAAATGATGCTCAAGTCCATGCGCGACGCGAACAACGTCATGAAAAGCGACTTGGTGCAATCGGACGCCATGGAAACCTTTGAAGGCATGTACGACAAGGAAATGTCGGTACAAATGTCTAAGCGCAATACCTTGGGGCTGGCCGACAGCCTGGTGCGCCAAGTCAGCCAGATGCAGGCCCAACCCAGCACGGCGGATATTTTGAAGTCACATGGCCAAAATGGCATGCCCTTGAACCCGCCTGCCAAGCCCATGGACTTGCAACCGGATGTGCGTCCCATGCCTTTGCTGCGTCCTGAACTGAAAGCCCTGCCGGGTGCGAAAAGGAGTGCGTCATGAGTGACATGCTCAGCATCAGCAGCACAGCGGTCTCTGCCTACCAGCGCGCTCTCAGCACGGTCAGCAACAACATTGCCAACGTCAGCACCGATGGCTATTCGCGCCAAGATGTGGCGCTGGAGTCCAACAGCCCAGCCAAGGTGGCCAGCTATTTCATGGGCACGGGTGTGGCGTTTGGCGCGGTCAAACGGCAATTCGATGAATTTGCCGAATCCAATTTGCGCAAAAGCACCAGCGATTTGCTCAGCCAAGAGCCGATGGTGGACTACACCCAGCGGGTCATGGACATCATGGGCGACAAAAGCGTGGGCTTGAGTTCTGCTTTGGATCAATTTTTTGGTTCTGCCCGCAGCCTGTCGGTTGATCCCGCCTCGACCGTTCAAAGGGCCAGTTTCTTGCGCAGCGCACAAGGCTTGGCTTCGCGGTTTGCCGAGTTGTCTGGGCAGCTTGATTTGATTGGCACCGAGACGCGGCAAGCCCTGGAAGCTGCTGCTGGCCAATTCAACACACTGACAGACCAACTGGCGCTGGTCAACCGCCAGCTCAACAAGTCCTCTAAGCTTGACAACCAGCCTTCCGAACTTTTAGACCGCCGCGATTTGCTGTTGCGGCAAATGTCGGAATTTGGCGGCCTGAAAACCAGCTTCGAGCCCAATGGCGTGGTTTCCGTGAGCTTGGGCTCCACCATCAACCAAAGCCGTGTGGTTGACAAACTGAGCGCTCGCCCCATCGGCATCGACACCGCCAACGGCAAGTTCGACTTTGTTTTGGACCCTTACGGTACCACCGAGTCCCTGCCTGGCATCAACAGCGGGAAAATGGGCGGCTTGACCAATTTCATGAGCCAGGTTTTGGACCCGGCACAAAAAAGCTTGAATTTTTTGGCCAAAACCTTGGTCAAAGAGGTCAACACCATTCAGGCCAACGGTATTGACGGTTACGGCCAAGTGGGGCAGGACCTGTTTCGCCTGGACGCCACTTCAGCCAACGAAGCTGCAGGGATTCGGGTGGCGCTGAACGACGCAATGCGAATTGCCACAGCCGCGCAATTCCGGGTGAGTGAGAGTGTCTCCAACTCGAGCACGGTGCAAGCGACTTTAAGCTACACCCCTTCAGCCACACCGCCTGGCATCAGCAACCCTTTGCTGGGCAACAATGCCAACCCTGCGGCTGGCGTTCCGGTCAAGGTCGAGGGTGTCAAAATTTTCGCGCCCGTCACCTCGGTCGCGGCTGGCATTGAGTCCCCAACTTTTTATTTGGACAACGCCACGGGCGACCAGCAATTGCAAGTCATGACCCGGGATGGCCGACATCTCTTGGGACGTTCTTTGTCGCTGGATGAGCAGTTTCAGGTGATTGACCCCGAGAACGGCTTTCCTGCCGCGACCACCTACAGCGACCAGTACATGAACAAGTCGGACGAGTACGGTTACCGCGACATGAATGTGCTCTATGGTGCCAAAGCCTCTGTCCAGTACAAGCAGATGTTTGACAAAGACGGGGTCCCCACCACCAGTGTCCCCGTTCCTGCAGTGCTGGAAACTGGCCGGGTGACAGCGAGCGGCAGCGGCTTGCTGATTGGCGACCAAGACATCATGATCAATGGCTTCTCTTTGGGCCCCTTGGTGCTCGAAGGCAATGAACAAGACATGGCCCAGACGATGGCAACGTGGCTCCAAAGCTCAGGCCTGACGGACATCACGGTCCAAGCTTACAACGACATCACCATCTCGCCATCCAAGCTTCAACTGGATCAGCCCTTGCAGATCAATGGCCAAGAGATCGGGCCGTTCACAAACTTCAAGGGCTTGGTGAAGGCCATTCAGGACAAGTCTGGCTTGACGGGTGTGACCGCGCGCGTGAACGAGCGAGGCGAATTGCTGCTGGAAAATTTGCCCTCGGCCGGTGGCTTACCCATCACCATCGGCACCTCCGATCCTGTCAAATTCCCCGACAATGCCTTGGGCGCTGACCCAGGTACCTACAACGGCAAAATCAGGATGACGCGCCAGCTCAATCCTTTGAGCCCTGAAAACTCAGACATTCGCATTTCATTTGGCCCCAACGGTACGCCCGCTGAATTGGCCAAACTGGGCATTCGCACCGGCGCGTACATCGAGGGCAAAGTGCCCGATGATCTGGTGGTGTTTGTCACCGGACAAGGCAATACCGCCTCTGTGGCGGCCAGTTACGCTGGTGAGCCCCTGTTACCGCAAGAGAATTTGCGCCAGCAATCCTTGGAAATTCGTTTCACGGCCAACAACCGCTATGTGATTGTGGACAGCAAGACCGATACCGAATTGGCCAACCGAACCTATGACCCGTCCGTGCTGGAGCCGACCATCGAATACCAGGGCCTCAAGGTCAAGCTGAACTTTGCCCCCAATGTGGGAGACAAGTTTTTGATTGATGGCAACAAAGACGGCATCGGCAACAACGAAAACATGCTGGCCCTGGCCGATTTGTCGAAAAAGCCGATCATTGAAGGCAAGACCCTCTCCAACACCTACATCGACCAGGTCAATGACATTGGCAACTTGGCGCAGCAGGCGAAGATCACGCAGCAAGCGTTGACGGTGGTGAACGACCAGGCGATTCAATCCAGAGACAAAGCCTCCGGCGTCAATCTGGATGACGAAGCCGCAGAGTTGATCCGCTTCCAGCAAGCCTACCAAGCCTCTGCCAAAGCCATGCAAATTTCCAGTCAGTTGTTCGATTCCATCATTCAGGTGCGCTGAGGCTGAAAGAGATTCATCATGAAAGTGTCCACCAACCTTTACTTTGATCGCGCCAGCACCCAGTTGGCCACTGTGCAGTCGAGCCTGTCCAAGACCCAAGAGCAGCTCTCCACCGGCAAGCAAATCACCAAGCCCAGCGACGAGCCGGACAAAGCCTCCTTGGTGACCCGATTGGAGTCGGAATTGGCTCGGCAGGAAAGCTATCAAAGCACCTTGTCAACGGTTGAAATCAAGCTCAGCACCCAGGAAACGGCGCTGCGCAATGTCAGCGATGTGATGTACCGCATCAAAGAATTGACGGTGCAAGCCAACAGCGACACCATGGGCAAACTCGACCGCGAGTCGATTGCCTTGGAAATCGAGTCCTTGCGCGACCAAGTGCTCAGCTTGGCCAACACGCAAGACACCTCTGGCAACTACATTTTTGCGGGTAGCCGCGTCACAGAGCCCTCCTTTGGCCTCAACAGCCAGGGCCTGATTGATTACCAAGGCGACCAAAGCCGCATGCAGGTGGCCGTGGGAGACAACCGCTTGATGAACGTGAACCGCCCGGGTTCAGACGCCTTTGTGCGTGTGGTGCGCGATGATGGCAAGGGCGGCAAGGTGGGCATCGGGTTTTTCCAGGCGTTGGGCGATTTGGCCAAGGCCGTGCGCACCTCGGACCGTGCCGCCATGCAGCGTGGCATCGGTGAAATCGATGCCATGCAACAAGGTGTGAGCGAGGCGACCGCTCAAGTGGGCGCCGATTTGAACGTGGTGGATGCGCAAAAAAATGTGCTGGATGAAGTGAAGCTGCGCCTGAAAACCACCTTGTCTGCGGTGCAGGACCTGGATTACACCGAAGCCATCACTCGCATGAACCGCGACCAACTGGCTTTGGAGGCTGCCCAGAGCAGCTTTGCCAAGATTTCCAAATTGAGTTTGTTCAACTATTTGAACTGACACCTTCATTTTTTTTGCTTGATGCCGATTCAGTGCTTGATACGCCCCTGATTTTTATTTGATTCACCATGGCCACCTCTGCTGTCAGTTCTACATCCACCTCCACAGCTGCCACTACGCAGGCTGCGGTGGCGGCCAGCAACAAGGCGAATGCGCAAAAAATCATGACCTCTTTGTCTGCGGGCTCAGGGGTAGACACGGCGTCTTTGGCGCAAAACCTGGTGGATGCCGAACGCATTCCGCGTGAGAACGCGATCAATGCCAAGATCGGCAAAAACGAATCCAAAATCACGGGTTTGTCCGCGGTGATGTTCATGGTCTCTGAGCTCAAAACCAAAATGGCGGCGCTCAAGGATAAAGGCAGCTTCAGCAGCTTGACTGTCAACAACAGTCAGACGGCGGCTTTTGGTGTGACGACCAGCACCAGCGCTGCGGTGGGCAGCCATGATGTTCAGGTGACGGCCATTGCCAAGGGCAAGCGCGTTCTCACACCTGACAATAAGGCTTTTGCCACGCCGACAACCGCATTAAGCAGTCCCTTCAGTCTCACGCTCAAAAGTGACAACGTGGGCGTGTCTGGCGGGCTGCCGCTTGCGGTAGACCTGGCGGCCAACCCCGGCACCGCTTCTGGTGCAACCCTGTCTGACATTCAATTTTCAGCGGGCACCTACCCCTTCAAAGGCTTGACCTTCACGGCGGACGGACAACCCGTCACGGTGGCCATTGACGCAGATGCAGTGGTCAGCGACATTAACTCTTTGAAAGATGCGTTGGATGATGCGCTTTCGGCTGCCGGTGTGACAGATGTCACTGTCAGTTTGAATGGCGCCAATTCACTGAGCTTGAGCTCAGCCACACGTGCGATTGCCAAGCCAGGCTTGAGCACGGCGGGTATCTCCGGTGTTTCGTTTGGTACGACAACGCCGGCGACCACCGACTTCAAAAGCTTTCAGGTGACTGTGGCTGGCGTGCCGCATACGCTGACGCCAGCCCCTGCATCCGCCACGTTGGCGTCTTTGGCTTCTGACTTACAGTCACAGTTGCAAAAGCTGGATGGCGGAACGGACCTGCGCATTCTGGAAGTGGGTGATGGTTTGCAGGTGTTCTCTGCATCGGGCCGGGCCATCACCAATGTCAGCCTGAGCAATGAAATGCAAATTGGGATGACCAATGATGCTGTCACTGGCACATCGACCGACTCTGTTGGCGCTACACCAGCGCGATTGGATGGCGTGACCTTTTCCACCAACGCCACCGTCAACGATTTCAAAGAGTTCTCCATCAGCATTGGCGGGACATTTCAACGGGTGATTCCAGCACCTGGTGCTGCGACCTTGTCCGATTTGGCCGCCAATCTGCAGAGCCAGTTACGTGCCTTGGACGGAACCTCCGATATTTCAGTGATTGCTTCCGGCGGCAATTTGCTGTTTTCCTCAGCCTCAGGCCGCGCCTTGACGGCGCCTTTGCTGACCCAAAACAGTTACGCGCAAACGCCTGAAGGCGTCGTGGCGGCGATCAACGCGAAGAATGCCGGCGTGAAAGCCGAGTTGGTCAGCACAGGCAACGCATTGAAGCCCTACAAAATTTTGGTCACGGGAGCCACAGGGGCAAGCCAGGACTTTACGTTGACCAGTGCGACCGCCGATCTGGCGTTTTCAGGGGTGCCGGGGTATGCCCAGGCCAGTGATGCCTCGTTCCTTGTGAATGGCATCGCGATGACCCGCAGCTCCAACACGGTCACAGATGCCATTGCCGGTGTCACCTTGAGCTTGCGAGCACCAACCGTAGGAACGGCGACATTGGACCTGACGCGTGACACAGCTTCGCTCACGACCAAGATGACCGAGCTGGTCACGTCCTACAACGATGCCAATGATTTGCTGAACCAAGTTTCAGATCCCAAATCGACTTTGGATACCTATGGTGCGACCTTGGTGGGTGATTCCACGGTCAGGATGGTTCGCCAGCAATTGCGAAGCTTGTTTCAGGGCACCTCTTCAACGCCCGGAACGGCTGTCAGTGCTTTCTGGCAGCTGGGTGTCAGCGTCGATGAGAAGGGCATGATGAGTTTGGACAGCGCCAAGCTTGACAGTGCCCTCAGCAATAATTTCAGCGATGTGGTGAAGTCTCTGACGGGTAACTATGACAACCTGAGTGCTTACTCCAAAGCACCCGCGGGCTTGATGGGGGATGCGGTTCGCAAACTGAGCAATTTGCTGGACCCCAAAGGCACTTTGATGACCCAAAGCGAGTCGGCCAGCAGCCAAAACACCAAGTACCAAAAAGACTTGACCGATTTGCAAACCCGCATGGATTCGCTTTTGGCCCGCTACACCAGGCAATTTGCCGCCATGGACAGCTTGGTGGGCCAGGTCAACAGCCAAAAAACCAGTTTGAAATCCACCTTTGAAGGCATGATGGCAGCCTACACCAACAAGTAAGCGCCTGATCTGGCTTACTTTTGAATCCTTAAGGATTCAAAAAAATTCTTTGCACGAAAACGCTCAAGTTGTTCGTGCCCCTTCCGATTCCTGTTCCACACAGCCCCAGATGAGCTGGGGTGTATTTGTTTGTTGGTGCGTGGATGACAGGAAAGGATGGTGATCCATGATTTCAGAATTGCAAGCGGGGGTGCGCGCCTCCATGCCACAAGCGGCGGCCTCACCGGTTGCGGCGCCTGCTGCGCACGGGGGCGACGTGGCCAAGACCCCATCAGCCAATACCACGCCGATCCCTAAGGCGGAGATCAAGGTTGACACGGAGCGCATGAAGCAAAACCTCCAGGAGGCCATCAGTCGTTTAAACGACATGGTGCGCGACGGAGGCCGAGGCCTGAGCTTCTCTATGGACGACAAATTGGGTCGCCCTGTGGTGTATGTCAAGAATGCAGAGACCGGTGAAGTCGTGCGTCAAATTCCCAATGAAGTGGTTGTTCGCCTGGCGCACAGCATTGAAAGCTTCAAGGGCATTTTGCACAACGATTTGGCATAAATCTTTGCATTGGAAACTCAAGTAATTTATCTGGTGGTCGATTCTTCAATCATCAGGAACTCTTTCTGAATTTTGTTTGAAATCTTTGTGATGGACTTTGTAGGAGAAACATCATGTCCGTGATTAATACCAACGTGAAAGCTCTGGGCGCCAGTGCCTCTTTGAGCAAGGTTGAAAAATCGTTGTCGCAGGCCATGGAGCGACTCTCCACAGGCCAGCGCATCAACAGCGCGAAAGACGATGCTGCCGGGTTGGCCATTACCAACCGCATGACGGCGCAGATTCGGGGTTACGCTGTGGCGATTCGCAATGCCAATGATGGCTTGTCGATGGCGCAGACTGCTGAGGGCGCATTGAGTCAAGTTTCCTCGATGCTCCAGCGTATGCGTGAGCTTTCTGTTCAGGCCGCCACGGGCACCATGTCCAACGCCGATCGCCGTTCGCTCCAAGAAGAGATTACGCAGCTCAATAGCGAGATCGACAACATCGCTACCAAGACCAACCACAACAACATCAAGTTGTTGGATGGCTCTGCCGGTGATGTTCAATTACAGACTGGAGTTTTTGCCTCAGACAACATGAAGATTGGCTTTGACTCCGTGCAGACCAAAGACATTGGTATTGGTTCCAAGCCTTCTTTGACCTCCAATTCAGTTTCCAAGACAGCCTTATCAGCCGGTGACTTGCTGATCAACGGCGTGTCGGTGGGGCAGTCCGTTGCGGAAGACGACAAGCTTTCTTTTGGCAGCGATGTGGCTGGCAGCGCGATTGCCAAAGCCGCAGCGATCAACAAGGTGTCTGATTTGACTGGCGTGATTGCAACGGTGGGCCAAACCGTGGCTTATGGCGCCAGCATGACGGCAGCAGCGGCTTCCAACCAGTCCATCACCATCAACGGCATCACGACGGCCGGTTTCGATTTGACGGCCACTTCGAATGAGGCCAACAGAAAAACGGTTGCGCTCGCAATCAATGATATCGCCGCTCAGACAGGCGTCAAAGCGATCAACACCGAGTCTGACAGTCAGGGTATCGTCTTGGTGGCAGATGACGGCCGTAACATTGTGATTGACTTGGGCTCGTTGACTCAGGCGCAAACGGGTATCTCTGTGGGAACGGCGATTGGTGCCGGTGCAGGCAATGTCTTTGCTGCTGGAGCCACCACCGGTACTTGGATCGGTAATTTTTCTCTGACCAATTACAACGGCAAAGATATCACGATTTCCACCAACGAGGGCAACACTCTTACAGCACTCTCACATGCGGGTCTCTCTGCGGGTGTTTACAGTTCCAGCAAGGCGCAGGTCGTTACAGCTCAACGAGATTACCTTACAGCAACTGATCTGCAAGGCGTTGCTGGCATTCTGCAAGGCAACACAATGACCATCAATGATGTGGCCATTGATGCAGCAACGGCCAACGATGACACGGCTTCCGTGGTGGGCGGTACCAATTATCCGTCCAGCTTCAGAGCATCCAGCGCGATTGCCATCGCTGCTGCGATTAACCGCAAAGAAGATCTAACGGGTGTTCACGCTTCCGCCGAAGCCAACGTCATTTACGGAACTGGCTTCTCCTCGGGAGCTGTTGATAACATTTATCTGAATGGCATCACCATCGATACACCTGACGGTATTGATTCAGTTGAAGCCGCGATCAGCGCTATCAATGCACATCAGGGTGCGACCGGTGTCGTTGCAGCTCAATACGGGCAAGGTATCAAACTGACCGCAGCTGATGGTCGCAACATCTCTATCTCTGTAAGTGGTGCAGGTGGTGCTCAAGCGATTGGTCTTAAAGATGTAAACGTTGGAACCAACGATCAAACCGATGCCACAACCTATTACGCCTCTATCCGCTTGACCTCTGACAAGCCGTTTGAACTCAAGAGCGGTTCCGAGGGTAATGATGGCGCCTCTTCCAATTTTGAAGCGCTGGGCTTCAAGCGTGGAAACTTCGGCGGCAGCGACAACGGCTTGAAGGTCGGCGCTGTTGATATTTCCACCGCCACGGGCGCAACCGCTGCAATTTATGCGCTGGACGCCGCCATCGAAAATATCTCGGCCATGCAGTCCAAAGCCGGTGCCTATCAAAACCGACTCGAGGCTGTTGTGAGCAACCTCACCGAGTCCAACCAAAACATGTCTGCCGCCCGCAGCCGTATTCTGGACACCGACTACGCGACGGAAACCACCAATCTGGCCAAGTCCCAGATCATTCAGCAAGCGGCAACCGCCATGTTGGCGCAAGCCAACCAGTCGGCGCAAACCGTGCTGGCACTGTTGAAGTAATTCAAAAGTGTTCCATTAAAAGCCTGGCTTCGGTCAGGCTTTTTTTATGGGTGTAAGCCGCATGGCTTGAAAATTGCATTCTGACTGCCGAATGCCATCTTTTTGACAGAAATTTGGCATCCGTCCCAAGGTCGGCCATCTTGGGTTTTTGTCAGAAATGTGATCACCATGCGCGCAAAAAAATCAAAACCGGCAGCATCTTCGCCACCCCTCTTGACAGTTCCCAATGTCAGCTTGGCTGAGCTTTTGGAGCAAGCCAATGGCCTGCAGGCGTCTGGGCGGCCAGACCTTGCCGCTGTTATGTACGAAAACTGGCTGAAACAATCTGCTCAGCCGATGGCCCATGTCGCTTGGTTCAATTTGGGTGTTCTTCGTGGCGAGTTAGGCCAGCGCGAGCCTGCGGCGGATGCCTACCGACGGGCTATCGAGATTCACCCTCCATTCTTAGAGGCGCGCCTGAACCTGGGCAGTCAGCTGGAAGCATTGGGTCAAGCAGATGCTGCCATCTCGGCATGGACCGATGCCACCTTGGCAGGACAACCCATTTCAGACATGACGCGGCCGCTGGTTGTCATGGCCTACAACAACTTGGGCCGCTTTCAAGAAAAACTTAGACGCTATGAAGCGGCAGAGCTTGCCTTGGAGGAGAGCCTGCGCTTGAAGCCGCAGCAGCCGGATGCTTTGCAGCATTGGCTGCATTTGCGCCAGCGTCAATGCAAGTGGCCCGTGTTGAAGTCTTTGCCCGGGCTCAGCGCACATGATTTGCTGATGTCGTTTTCACCCTTGGGTATGTTGGCGCACACTGACGACCCTGCCATGCATTTGATGGCCTCCCGCAATTTTGTCGGAAGGAAATTGGCGAACTCGCCTGCACCCATGCGCTTGCCGACGAAGCGGCGCGCTGGGCGGCTGCGTTTGGGTTATCTGTCAGGTGACTTGTGCATGCATGCAGTGGGTTTGCTGCTGGCCGAAGTGCTGGAAAACCATGATCGCAGTCGCTTTGAGACTTTTGCATTTGACTACAGCCCCGAGGATGGCTCACCCTATCGTGCGCGCTTGTTGGCCGCCTTTGAGCATGTTCACAAAGTTCATGCCCTGAGCGACGCCGACGTGGCGCAATTGATTGCCTCACAAGAAATTGATGTGCTGATTGACTTGCAAGGACTCAGCAGTGGTTTGCGCCATGGCATCTTGTCGATGCGGCCTGCGCCGGTGCAAGTGACGTACTTGGGTTTCATTGGGCCCACTGCAATGCCTTGGATTGACCATGTGCTGGCCGACAAATTCTCTTTGCCAGAGGCTTTGCAACCCTATTTCAGCGAGACGCCGCTGTACCTGCAATCCTCTTTCCTGCCCGCTGACCGTCAACGCCAGATGGCAGAACCCACCACGCGGGCTGCACAGGGCTTACCGGAAAAGGGCTTTATTTTTGCGTCATTCAACAATTCCTACAAAATCACCGAAGAAGTTTTTGGCAGTTGGATGCGCATCCTGCAGCGCACCCCCGATGCTTGCCTTTGGCTGGTGGACGACAACCTTTGGGCCACGACCAACATGCGGCAAGCCGCACAATCCTGCGGCATTGACCCGGCCCGATTGGTGTTCAGCCCGCGCGTGGGCAAAGAGCAATACCTTGCCAATTTGCAGTTGGCCGATCTGTTTTTGGATGGTTTTCCTTACAACGCGGGCTCTACCGCTCGCGATGCCTTGTCCGTAGGCTTGCCCATGCTCACCCTGAGCGGACGCACATTTGTGTCACGCATGGCCGGTAGCTTGTTGCATTCCCTGGGTTTGACGGAATTGATCACCCATGACCTCGCCAGCTACGAACAACGCGCCGTGGACTTGGCACAAGATGCCGTGGCTTACAAAGCCATCCGCACCCGCATGAACGCGCTGGTTGCCACTGGCGGCGTGTTTGACGCACCCGCTTTCACGCGCGATCTGGAGAATTTGTTAGCCCAAGCTTGGCAAGAACGCCAGCCCAGGCCGATGGCGGATCTGCCGATGCCTCATGTCGACATGACGCCAAGACCGGCGCTTTGGATGGCTCAGTCTGACGCTGTTGGGAAGATCGACCCCCAAAAAATTCAACTCCTGCACATTGCCTATTCGCCAGAAACTTTTGCGCAGGTGTCGCCAGGCATGCAGGTGCTGGACAACCGTGCCAACCCACGGCCAGACTGGCAGGAATATTGGCCCATTCGCCAGTTTTTGCTGAACACCCCCTTGGATGAGGAGGGTTACTATGGTTTTTTCTCACCCCGTTTGCGTGAAAAAACCGGCTTGGATGGGGATGCCATTCGCGATTTTGTCTCGAATTTGACAAAAGATCACGAAATAGTCACATTCAGTCCTCAGCCTGATTTTGGCGCTTGTTTTCTCAACGTGTTTGAGCAAAACGATTTCCTCGACCCGGGCTTTCGCGAAGTCTCCCAGGCCTTTTTGAACCAAATGGGCTGGCCTGTGGACTTGTACAACCTCGTCATGGATTCCCGCCAAATTGTGTTCAGCAATTTCTTTGTGGCCAAGCCGAATTTCTGGCGACAATGGTTATCGCTTAATGAGCAATTGTTTGCGTTTTGTGAGCATGGCGCGGATACGCCTTTGCGGCAAAAGCTGCTGGAGCTGACGCATTACAAAAATGGCGTGCCACGCAAGGTTTTTCTGGCGGAACGCATGGCCAGTCTGATGTTGGCAACCCAAGCGAATTGGAAACTGCGTGCCTATGACACCTTCAAGTGCGCATGGTCGGGTTTGACGCTCAGCAAGTACCCCCATGAGGTGGTTTTGAGCGATGCCCTGAAGATTGCAGCCCGGGAGCAGGGCTTTCCAGAATACCTGCAAGCCTATGGCAAGGTGCGAGACACCTTCCGTCAAGGATGAATTCAAAGTCATTGAATCAATTAAAAAAGATTCATTCTAAAAATATCTGAATACTTAAGATAAAAATCTGATCGGCCTTCAAAATGATTTCAAAAATATCTCAAGATTATTTTTTTCGTGCCGATTGTGAGAAGCCGGTACTGCGCTCAAGGTCTGAGCGTGGTCGCGGCGTAGCGAAAGCGAGCAAGTAATGTCACTGACAACACAACAAATCAAAGCCTTGAAGACATCGGGTACTGGCACGGACAGTATCCTGGCGCTGACAACGGCAGACATTGATGCATTCACGGCGTCTGACCTGGCCGTGCTTTCTGCAACCCAGCTCGCCGCTTTCAGCTCTGAGCAAATTGCAGCTTTGAATGATTTGGCCGCACAAAATTTCAGCCTCGCGCAAATCAAAGGGCTTCGCTCCCATCAAATCAGCGCTCTGGAAACGCAAGACATTGCAGCCTGGACCACTGCGCAATTTGCGGGTTTGAGTTCCATGCAGGTGGCTTCGCTGACCACGACACAAGTATTGGCCATGACGTCTGAAGATGTGCAAGCGCTGTCTTTGGCCCAACTCAAAAGCCTGCGTACAGAACAGGTCGCTGCACTTGAGACAGCGGACGTTACAGCCATCAGTTCCAAGCTGATCAGCGGCTTGAACAGCGCTCAATTTGCTGCCTTCACCACCGCCCAGATTGCCAGTCTGAGCACCGCACAGCTCTCAGCCTTGGCGATGCAACTTCCCAACATCAGCCAGGCTCAAGCCAGTGGCTTGACCACCGCACAGATCCATTCCATCAGTACGGCCAATCTCAAGAAGCTCTCCTCAGCCGCCTTGAGTGGCTTGAACACGGAGCAGTTTGGGGTGCTGGACACGGCCGATTTGGCCGTGTTGACGTCCACTCAGCTGCAAGGCCTGACCACGGCGCAACTTCAGGTGCTGACAACCCAAGCCATTCGCGCATTGCAGTCCAGCCAGGTGGCCGCGCTGACGACAGAACAACTGACTTCCCTGGAGGCAGCGCAAGTGCTTGCCATGACCTCCACGCAGGTCAGAGCGCTGGGAGCGAGTCAAATCGCTGCTTTGACGACCGCTCAAGTCCAAAATTTGAGCGCAGCACAACTGGGCGCGATGAGCTCGCTACAAGTGGCTGCCTTGCAAACCGACCAGGTTGTGGCTCTCAGCACACAACAGGTTGTAGCGCTCAGTTCAAGCCAAGTTCGTGCATTGACCACGGAACAGCTTCAAGCGCTTGAAGCCAGCGACCTGGCAGCCATGAGCACCGTTCAACTTGGCGGCTTGACAGTTGCGCAGGCGAGCGTTTTAACCACGGCCCAGGCGGCAGCGCTCACGACCACGCAAGTCCGCGGGTTGAGTGCCGGTTTACTGAATGGTCTCACCACCCAAGCGTTGCGAGAACTTGAAATCGCGGATATCCGCGCCTTGACGACCGACCAGCTGCAAGGGCTGGGCACCGTCCAAGTGGTGGCGCTGACCACGGCGCAAGTGTCCGCGCTGGCGACCCATCAGGTCAGGGCTTTGGGGTCTGGCAGTGTCAGGGCGCTCAGCACGGGACAAATTCAATCTTTGAGCACGGCCCAGGTGGCTGCGCTGAATTCCTCGCAACTGGCTGCCTTGGCCATCCCCCAGGTGGTTGCGTTGGGTACTGATCAGGTGACTGCACTGAACGCCGCCGAGCTGGGTGGTTTGTCATCTTCACAGATCCAGGCGTTGACCACCGACAAGCTGTCGCTTTGGGGTGCAACCCAAGTGGCATCCTTGAAAATCGAGCAAATCAAAGCGCTGTCGACCGCTCAATTGGCGGGTCTCACGACAGCCCAGGTCGGCGCTCTGACGTCGTCCCAAATGTTGACGCTGAGCACCGCGCAAGTGACTGCTTTGCTGACAGAACAAGTGGCGGCGCTTGGCACGGAAGATTTGGCGGCGATGAACAGCAGCCAGTTGGCAGCCCTGAAAACAGACCGCATCGTAGCCTTGACCACGCAGCAAGCGCAGGCCTTGACTTCCAACCAAATCCGGGGGTTCACAACGCAGCAAGTGCAGGCTCTGGAAACCCTTGACCTGGCGGTGCTGCGCACGTCCCAGTTGTCAGGCTTGACCTCCGCGCAAATGCGCGCTTTAGGTACAGACCAGGTGATGGCACTCAGCACATCCCAAGTGCGCGGCCTCACAGTGGACCAGCTGAACAATTTGTCTACCCAGGCGTTGCGGCAACTGGAGACCTCGGACATCAAGGCGTTGACATCGGCCCAACTGCTGGGTCTGAGTTCTGGCCAGGTGTTTGCGCTGGCGACGCAACAAGTTGCAGCGCTCGATGTCGCCCAATTGGTGGTGCTGGACTCCGAGGCCGTCAAAGCCTTGAACACCTCGCAAATTCAGGCGCTGTCAACTGCATTGATCAGCAGCTTAAGTTCTGTCCAGCTCTCTGCTTTGAGTACCACTCAATTGGTGGCGCTTCAAACAGACCAAGTCCTGGCCTTGAGCACAGCGGGCATCAGAGGCCTGTCGGTCGCTCAATTGCAGACGCTAAGCACGGACAAACTCTCATTGTTGAGCGAGGGCCAGATCACGGCCTTGAACTCACAGCAAATTGCAGGGCTGCAAACCGCACAAATTGCAGGCATGCAAGCGCAACAAGTGACGCAATTGACGGCAGCCCAGGCCTTGGCGCTGACGACTGCGCAGATGGCAGCGTTGCGAACGGATCAGGTGGCCGCGATGGACCCCGGCGATCTGACCAAGCTCGACAGCCGTCAGATAGCCGTTCTGGCCACAGACCGCGTGGTCGCTTTGACCACTGAACAAGCCGGTGTATTGACCTCCGCCCAATTGCGGGGAATGACGACTCAACAAGTACAAGCCTTGGAAACCCAGGACTTGGCCGTGATGAGCACGCAGCAGCTCGCAGGTCTGACGACGGTCCAAATGGCGTCGTTACAAACCATTCAACTGGCGTCTTTCAGCACCGATCAAATTCAAGGCCTGAGTTCAGCCCAATTGCAAGCGCTCAACGATTCGCAGATCAAGGCGATTGAGCTGGTTGACTTGCAGGAGATGACCTCAGCGCAAATTCGCGGCCTGAGCACAAATCAAGTCGCAGCATTGACCACGGCCCAGGTTCAAGCCCTGCAAACAGAGCAAGTGGCGGCATTCTCACTGTCCGGCGTCGCCAACTTGCAGGCGAGCCAATTGGCCGTGATGTCCACAGACCAATTCGTTGCATTGGGCTCTGCCCAAGTGCGTGCATTGACCACAGCCCAACTGGACGGGCTGGCCACAGACAAATTGGTGGCCATCGAAGCAGCAGACCTGAAAGCCCTGAGCAGTTCGCAGTTGGCGGCAATGCGTGCATCGCAATTCGCTGCAATGACCACCGAACAGGTCGCAGCGCTCACCTCGCAGCAGCTTTCAGCGCTGACCACAGAGGATGTTCGTGCCTGGAGCACGGCACAAATCGCAGCCCTGAAATGGTCGCAAATGGCCGGGTTCACCACGGACCAACTGACAGCCTTGAAAACCGAACAGGTGGCGGCGCTCCAAACGGACAGCATCAAAGTCCTGTCGTCAGCGCGCGTTGCAAGCTTGCAGACCAGCCAGTTGCAAGCCTTGACTGTCGAGCAATTCAAAGCCATGACGCCAGCGCAACTGGCCGCCTTGCCCGAGGCATCTATTTCAGCCATTGAAACCGCGGACCTTGTGTCATTGAGCGCGGATCAAATCAAGGCCCTGAGCTCCACACAATTGACGCAATTGAGTCAAGGGCAAATCGCCTCGTTGACCACCGCCCAATTGGCTGCCTTGACCGCCAACAAACTGGCGTCGCTGGAGACCGCCCAAATCACGGCCATGTCAACCCAACAGTTGGCGAACCTGAGCAACATTCAATTGGCCGGTTTGCGGACAGATCAGGTCAGCGCACTGGAAATCGCTGATGTGGCTGCCCTGGCGTCCTCGCAAGTGGGAAGCTTGACCGCAGCGCAGCTACAGGTTTTTGACACGGCGCAAATCAAGGCCTTGCAGAGCCAGCAGGTCGCTGCCTTCAAATCGACCCAGCTCGCGGTGCTAGACACCACGCAGTTGCAGGCCTTGGACACGCAAGACATTGCGGCCCTGAGTTTGGCCAATTTCAAAGCCTTGAGCACACAACAAGTCCAGGCCTTGACCACCGATCAGTTCCGAGCCGTGACCACAGCGCAACTGGCGGGCATCAGCTCTGCCCAATTGTCAGCGCTGACAACGGACCAAATGCTGAGCATGAACACGGCCCAAATTGCCTCGTTCAGGATGGGCGGGACCCAGCTATCGGCCATGACACCCGCGCAACTCAGCGTTCTGGCCACCGACCAAATTCGGAGTTTCTCTTCGGCGCAAATTTCTGGCTTCACGACGCAACAAATCATGGGCTTCACGACGGCACAAGTGGCCGCCATGAGCACCCTGAATTTGGCAGGCTTGTCGTCCATTCAGTTGGGGGCGCTTGCCACCGATCGTCTGTTGGCCCTCGGTACTGAGCAATTTGTTTCCTTGAGGGCCAACCAGCTTGTTGGCATTGATGCTGAAAAACTGGCGGCCTTGCCCGAGGGCTATGTCTCCGCGCTGGATACGGTGCAAGTGTCAGCGCTACTGTCAGACCAAGTGGCCGCCCTGGGCACCAGTGCGCTGCGATCGTTGGGGACGTCGCAATTTGCTGCGCTGAAATCCGCTCAAGTCGCCGCGCTGACGACGGGCCAAGTTGCCGCCTTGGAAACTGCAGACTTGTCAGTGCTGAACTCGCAACAACTGCGTGCTGTCTCTACCCAATGGATTCAAGCCCTGGGAACAGAGCAAATTCGCAATCTGACCAACGCCCAGGTGGCGGCACTCCGTTCGGACCAGGTGTCTGCATTGACTGCGAGTCAATTGCTCGGTCTCGACACGGCCAAGATCGCTGCGATGGACTCTCAGCAGGTGAGCTCTCTCACGACCGCGCAGATCAGCAATTTGAGCACGGCACAAGTGCGCGCCATTGAGACAGGTGACCTCACAAGGTTGAGCTCAGCACAAATTCGGGCGCTGGGAACCGAGCAGGTCGCACAATTGACGACAGGACAAGTGAGTGCTTTGTCAGCTGTGCAGGTTGCAAGCATTTTGACCTCGCAATTGAATGCGCTGACCACCGAGCAAATGTCTCAGTTGCTGCCAGGCCAAGCCATGGCACTGACGACCGCACAAGTGAGGTCGCTGGAGGAGGCGGGCTTGGTGGCACTGTCGACCAGTGCCATCAGCGCCCTGGGTTTGGCCCAACTTCGCGCTTTGGACACAGCGCAAGTGGCCAACCTTTCTACGGCACAAGTGCGGGCTCTCTCTGAGACGCAAATGCCGCAGCTGAGCACGTCACAAATACAAGCACTGGAGACGCAGGATTTGGCCGTGCTCACGACAGTGCAAATCGTCAAGATGACAGCAGATCAGGTCAAAGCCCTGACAACAGCACAAATTCAAATCCTCAGCACCGGACAAGTCAAAGGCTTGAGTTCAGCACAAGTCATGGCCTTGCAAACCCACCAGGTCATGGCGTTTGAGACGCATCAACTCGCGGTGATGGGGTCGGCCCAGTTGGGTAGCATGACCACTGCGCAGATCCAATCCTTGAGCGCTGATCAAATCAAGTCCTTGCAGGCTGATCAACTGGATGGCTGGTCGGCAGATGACATGCGAGCACTGGGCACGGGCAACGTCACAGCCTTGACGACGGCCCAAATGGCAGCGCTGACTTCAGCACAAGTCAATGCATTAACCACCCATCAGTTGGCGACTCTGGAAACGCAGCAAATACTTGCATTGTCCTCAGAGAAATTCGCAAGCCTGACCACTCAGTTGCTGGCAACGCTGACCACACTGCAAGTTCAAACCTTGACAACCAGTGACGTGCAGGCGATCAAGGCGACTAACATCAACGCACTGGCGACTTCGCAGATCCAGGCCTTGCGCACCGAGCAAGCCTCTGTGCTGCGCTCGGATCAGGTGCGGTCTTTGAGCACTGAGCAGGTCAGGGCAATTGAGACCGCCGATTTGGCGGCGTTGACGACCGCAGCTTTTACCGGTTTGACTTCGGCGCAGATTCAATCGCTGAGCACATCTCAGATCGAAGCGCTTCAAACCCAGCATGTTGCCGCCATGAGCGCGGCTCAAGTCGCAGCCCTCACCACCGAGCAAATTGCAACCGTCGATGTGGCGGACTTGAACGCCATGGCTGGAAGCCGCATGGCTGGCTTGTCCACAGCTCAAATCGAAGCACTGACCACTGCACAGGTGGATGGCTTGTCAACCACGCAAATGTCTGCGCTCAGTTCTGCCCAATTGCGCGGGCTGGAAACGCGCGATTTAGCGGTGTTGGATGCAGAGCAAATCGGTGCGTTGGCTGCTAAACAGTTGGTTGGATGGACTACCGATCAATTCTCCGTCCTGACCACGACGCAACTTGGCGGCTTGACCACTGCCCAAATGGCTCAACTGACCGTTGCGCAGCTGAAAGCACTGACGACTGACAGGGTGGCGGCGCTCTCAACTGAGCAATTCACTGCATTGAGCTCACTGCAGATTTCGGCCTTGTTGACCTCCCAGGTTGCGGCCATGGAAACTCGCGACTTGGCGGCTTTGAGCGAATCTCAGTTGACCTCGCTCACCACCGCTCAGATTGCCAGCTTGACGACGGCCCAATTGCTCAGTTTGTCCACGGTGCAGATCCAATCGCTGGACTCTGAGCAAATTGCAGCTTTTGGACCTGACCAACTCAGCGGGCTGGCGCAGAGTCATATTCAGGCACTGAAGCCAGCACAAATTCCGGCACTTGCCACAGCCGCCGTCGCGCTGTTGAGCACCCAGCAAATTGCATGGCTTGATACCCAACAAGTCAGAGCCCTGAGCTCCCTGCAGGTGGCGGCCTTGGGTGCCTCACAGATACCGATTTTGTCCACAGACGAGTTGGCTGTGATGACATCATCAGCGTTCGCAGCGATTGGCACTGCCGCATTACAGGCTTTGCAGACTGACCAATTCCGTGCGTTGACCTCCATGCAGGTTCGTGGGCTGACCACCAGTCAAGTGGCTGCGGTGGAAGCGGTTGACCTGGTCGCACTGGGAACGGCTGCGCTGGGTGGCATGACTGCCAATCAAGTGGCTTCCCTGACAACCGCTCAGGTTCGTGTTTTGACGGCCGACCAATTGTCATCGATGGGCAGCAAACAGGTGGTCATGCTGACAACCGAGCAGGTAGCCGCACTGACAACCGAGCAGGCTCTCACTTTGAACTCACTGCAGATCGCAGGCCTGACCACCAACCAAATTGTGGCGTTGGAAACCGAGCAATGGGCTGCTATCAGTACCAGTGCCTTGCGAGGACTTCAAGCAGGGCAGGCGCTTACCCTGGAAACAGCAGATCTGCGTGCCTTGCAGACACAGCAAATGGCGGCGCTCAGCTCTGGCGCACTGTCTGGGCTTTCGACCGCTCAGGCCAGCACGCTGAGCACGCAGCAATTGGCGGCCATGACAACCGCGCAAATTCAAGCCCTGAGCTCCTTGCAACTGAGGGCCTTGGGAACCGACTTGATTGTCAGCTTGACGACCCAACAAGTTGCTTCTTTGCGCGTCGAACAGCTCAACGGGCTGCGAACAGAGCAAATTGTTTCCCTGGAAACAACGGACGTGGTCAACTTGACGGGAAGCCAGTTCCCATCGTTGAATTCTGCGCAAATTCAGGCCTTGAGCACGCTGCAATTCGCCAACTTGACCACCGCTCAAGTGGCTTCTTTGACCGTTGCGCAAATTCCTTTCATCGAAACCCGTGATCTTCGCGCTTTGAGCACCGGCCAGATTGGGGCGCTCAACGCCACACAAACCACCCGACTCACAACAGCGCAGCTGACTGCGTTGGGCACCGATCAAATCGCTGCCGTGGATTCCGCCAACATTGGCAAAATGACCAGCTCGCAGGTGGCTGTGCTTCAAACGCAGCAAGTGGTGGCATTGACCACTGCGCAAGCTGCTGAGATTGTGGGTACCCAGGTTCCTGCGCTATCCTCTGCGCAATTGGCTGCCATGCAAGTAGAGGATTTCAAGGCCTTGAACAGTGGTGCCATCCGTGCCATGAACAGCACGCAGATTGCTGCGCTGACCACGGCGCAAGTAGCTAACCTGGAAAGCGATCAAGTCTATGCGCTTGGCAGTGCGCAATTGTCTGCCATGGAGTTGGCCGATGTTGTCAAACTTTCAGAAGCCAGCATGGGCGTTTTGCGTGGCGTGCAAGCGCCAGGCCTCACCTCAGCGCAAATCAATTTGTTGGGCACGGCACAGATTGCAAGTCTGAACACCCTTGCATTTGCAGAGTTCAGCACGGCCCAAATCCAAGCCATGCGCACAGACCAAGTGGTGGCTTTGACCACGGCCCAACTGGCGCAATTGGACAGCACGCAGCTCACTGCTTTCACAGAAGCTCAAGTCTCTGCTTTGCAAAGCCAAGATTTGGGGGCCATCTTTAGAACGGCCATTGCGGCCATGACCACCAGCCAGATGGCCGCGTTGTCTGGTGGCCAAGTGGTTGGTTTGACCACGGCGCAAATCAAGTCCTTGTCAGAACAGCAAGTGGCGGCGCTTTCGACGCAAGCCCTGTCAAGTTTGACCACGGAGCAGGTGCCATCGCTGAGTTCGCAGCAGTTGAATGCCTTTGCGCCTGAGGTTTTCGCCGCGCTCACCACTCAGCAAGTGGCCGCAATTCCTACCACGGTAGTCAAAGCGATTTCCACAGCGACTCTTTCAGGCCTGACCACAGGCCAAGTTCAGGCCTTGACCACCGAACAAGTCCGTGGGTTGACGGTGGGGCAGTTGAATGCCTTCACACCCGAGCAATTTGCATCGCTTGAAACAGACGACGTTGCCAGTTTGACCACTGCGCAGGTTTCTGCGTTCACAACAGCGCAACTGTCGAGCATGACCACGACCCAAGTGGCGGCCATGGTCTCCGCGCTTGTCAGCGGACTCTCCACCGCACAACTTCGTGCGCTGAGCACCGATCAAATGGTGGCTTTGACCACAGCCCAAGTGGTCAGTCTGACCACCGCCCAAATGGCTGGCTTGGGAACCGATCAAGTCAGCGCGATGGAGACCAGAGATATTGTCAGCCTGACGGTCGCACAGGTCAGGAGCCTGACCACAGCGCAAGCCAACGCCCTGACGACGGCACAGGCCAGCGCTTTGACGACAGGGCAATTTGTCTCAGTGACGCCAGAAGACATCCCGGCGATTAACACGGCATCCGTACAAGCTTTGCGTACCGACCAAGTGGTGGCATTGACAACGCAGCAAGCGACCACCTTGACCACGGCGCAACTTCAGGCGCTTCGCACCGATCAGATTCAGGCGCTTGAAACGGTGGATCTGAATGCCTTGAATTCAACGCAATGGCGATCGCTGTCGACAGACCAAATTGCTGCGCTGACCACGCAGCAATTGGCAACACTGGCTACGGGCTTGCTTTCGAACTTGACGACCAGCCAGTTGGCAACCATTGAAACAGTGGATCTAAAAACCCTCAGTGCCAGCCAGATGAAGTCGCTGGGCACCGATCTCATTGTTGCCCTCGCAACATCGCAAGTTGCGAACCTGACGACTTCGCAAATCTCGGCTCTGACTGCAGCCCAATATGCCGCAATGGAAACAGCAGATGTGGCTGCTTTGACCACGGCACAAACTGCTGTGATGAAGACTGATCAGATTGGTGCTTTTGGCACCCTTCAGTTGGGTGCCTTGAACCCGGCCAGTTTGGAGGCTTTGACACCGTCGCAATTCGGCGCTTTGAACTCTGCGTATGTCCTGGCGATGACCACGGACCAAGTTGCCAGTTTGACCACAGCGCAAATTCGTGCCTTGTCGACGGGCCAGGTTTCGGCCTTGTCCACCGCGAACATCGCTGCGCTGCAGACAGATCAGGTGGCTGTTTTGTACAGCAGCCAAGCTGTGGCGGTGACCACGGCACAGATCTCTGCATTGTCAACGTCCAGCCTGGTAGCGCTCAGCACCGACATGCTTCAATTGCTGGGTACCGCTCAAATAGCAGCCTTGAGTACTCAGCAAACGGCCGCTCTGTTGACGAATCAATTGCAAGCCTTAGGCACTGAGCAAATCATGGCCATGGGCACGGAGGACATCGTCAGCTTGACCCTGTCGCAGGTGCCCACGTTGTTGACTCAACAAGTGGCTGCGTTAAGAACGGCGCAAGTGGGTGCCATGGAAACACAAGATTTGATTCAGTTGACAACGGATCAAATTCAATCCCTCATGGATGTGCAAATCCAGGCGCTGACAACGGGCCAAGTCGCAAGTCTGTCGACCGATCAGGTACAGGCGCTGACGACGAGCCAAGTTCAAGCACTGACCACGGCGCAGGTACCGAACCTGCTGACCGCACAAGTGGCGGCCTTGCTGGACACGCAAGTGGCGGCAATGCAGACGGCTGACCTGGTGACCTTGACGGCCAACCAAGTCAAAGCACTGACGACAGCGCAGAT
>JACCDQ010752009.1_pt1 | contig 32941 bp, 34 predicted proteins | sample 7446031 | NCBI WGS metagenome assembly JACCDQ01 (sample SAMN15323442, study PRJNA562643) | freshwater metagenome | isolation source: river surface water | place: USA:Blue River Watershed | collected 2017-08-17 | reverse complement strand
TTCACCCCAGCAGACTTACGACATCGGCATTGGGGGCATGACCTGCGAGCATTGTGAAAAAGCCGTGGTGCGGGCCGTGCGCCAGCTTGACCCTGCGGCCGAGGTGCGTGCCGACCGCACGCAAAATTGTGTCGAGGTGAATTCAGAACAGCCGCGTGAGGTTTTGGCGCGCGTCATTTCTGAAGAAGGGTATACCGTTGCGGCCTGAGTCAGGGAGCGCATCGGTATTTTTTTAACCTGATTTCAAGGAGTTGTCATGACATCCAATGTTGGCGGCATTGACCGCGTTCTGCGCATTGTGGTTGGCCTCGTGCTGATTGGTTTGACGCTGGCAGGCACCCTAGGTGTCTGGGGCTGGCTCGGCCTGGTGCCGCTGGCCACCGGTGCCATCGGCTGGTGCCCACCCTATGCCATCTTTGGCTGGAACACCTGTTCGACGAAGAAGTAACTCAGGCCAGCGGCGATTCGCCACCCAGTGCCTCCAGCAGTGCCGGCAGCGCTTTCTGGAGCTCCCCGGTGGCAATGGCGACGTCGGCGTCAAAACCATCATCCTTGCCGGTGCTGGCGCCTTCAAACACGACATCCAGAAAGGCCAGCTTTTTCAGCTGCAGTCCTTCGGTCAGCACAAAGGAGACGCGGTCGTTCCAGGTCAGGGCCAGGCGCGTGGGCATTTTGCCGCCCTCGACGTGCTGTTTGACCTCGTCGGTATCGAGCCTATGGCGGGCGTAACGCACCACCGCCTTCGATTCATCGGCGGCTTTGAGTTCGCATTCCCGGTCCACACTGAAACCTTGTGGCGCCTCCTGGCTGACCAGCCAGTCGGCCATGGCCGCACTTGGGGAGATTTGGGTGTTGATCAGGCTTAAAGCCAGGCCCGGCAGGTTTTGCACCAGCAGCGTCACCAACTCGTCGGCACGGGCCTGGCTGCCGGCATCCGTCACCAGCAGTTGTGCGTCGCGGTCGATCCATACCCGCGTGCTGGACTGTTTGGTGAAAGCCATCGGCAAAAGCGCCAGCCGGATATCGTCCTTGAGGTCACGGGTTTCCTTTTTGCCTGGTTTGCGGCCAGTGCTGGCCTCGATCTGGGCCACACGCTCTTGTACTTTGCGGTTGACCACCGAGGCGGGCAGGGCGCGCGTTTCCGTCATCAACTTCATGATCCATTGGCCAGCCACCACTTCCATTAAAGGCCCGTTGGCCTCACCGCGCGGCTCGACCCAGCCCATCGACTTTTCCTGGCTGGCACCACATTCAACAAATCGGTTGTCCTGCAAACGGGACTCAATTTCTTCGGCGCCAAGGCTCCAGCCTGCGGCAATGCGGTACATGATGACATTCTTGAACACGGCTAACCTTTAAGATAAGTGCAAATGTGAAACCGCCAATCATCCCATTAAATCTGCAGCACCAGGACTTTGTCGAACACCAAACTTGGCAAAACTTTACCTGGCTTTCACGCATCCTCATGGTCAAGATACATGAGTGGTGCACACTTCCTCTCACGCCGATGCCGTTGTTGGTCATTGGCCTTAACCTGAAGGACATGATGATGAAAACCAATCTGAAAATTTCACTGGTCACTGGTTTGATGTTGGCAGCCGGCCTGGCTTATTCACAACCTCGCGCGGGCGCTTACCAGTGCGACATGATGGGCCCGCATGGCACCATGCAGAACCACGGCATGGCCCATCACGGCATGGGCAAGGTGGATCCGGCCCGGATGCAGTCCATGATGGACAGGCGCCATGCTGCCCTGAAAGCCCAGCTCAAGTTGACCCCGGCCCAGGAAACTGCCTGGACGACCTATGTGGCCAGTCATAAAGTGCCAGCCGGGATGAAGGGCCAGGCCGCTGCCATGCCCGACCTGGCCAAACTCACCACGCCTGAGCGTATTGAAAAAATGAAAGAGCTCCGTGCCCAGCACATGAGCGAGATGACTTCGGCCATGGACAAACATGCCGAGGCAACCAAGGCGTTTTATGCCGTCCTGACGCCCGAGCAGCAAAAGGTGTTTGATGCCCAGTCCATGCAGGGCCGTCATGGGCACAAGGGCGAGCCACGCAAACCGTAAGCATCGAAGCGCCCGGAACGAGGCGGGGGGTGCTTGTGGCAACATTGGCCTGTTTTAATTAGTGAACAACCATGTCCAACGCCACACCCCCAGTCCCGACCTCTGTCCGCTCAAGTCAACAAGTTCTGGTTCGCAACATTGGCCTGAGCCAGCCCCTGTGCTGGTTGATCAGGGCTTGGCATGACTTCACCCGTTGCGGCTGGGTCAGCGTGTTGCATGGCGTGGCCATTGCGTTGGTGGGCGCCACGATGCTCTGGGTGATCCATGATCAATTCTGGTTCATGGCCGGCGCGTTTTCAGGCTTCCTGCTGGTGGGTCCGGTGTTGGTTACCAGTTTGTATGCGTTGAGTCGAGCCCTTGAGCGCGGTGAAAAGGCCGGTTTTGCAACGGTGCTGGAGACTTGGCTGAACTGGAAGCATGGTCGGGTTCAACCCTGGAATGACACGCAATGGCAGTTGGTGCGGTTTGGCGTGTTGCTGGCTTTGGCGGGCACCGCCTGGGTGCTGATATCGGCGGCCCTGATCACCTTGCTCGCCCCCGTGCCGATCACTTCGCCGCTGGTTTTTGTCAAGCAGGTGGTGCTTGCTCAGGAGGGGTGGCTGTTCGAACTCTGGCTGGTTGTGGGTGGGGCGCTGGTGGCGCCCATTTTTGCCTCCACGGTGATCACCATTCCCTTGTTGCTGGATCGGCATGTCAGCATCCGTCAGGCCATTGTCACCAGCTGGCAGGTCATTTTTGCCAACCCGGTACCGATGGCTTTATGGGGCGCGCTCCTCATGGTGTTGACATTTGTCGGGTTTGCCACCGCCCTCATCGGACTGGTGCCGCTGGTGCCCTTGCTGGGACACGCGAGCTGGCATGCCTACCGGGATCTGCTGGATGCTTCCGCGTTGCCGGAACGGGGGGCAAACTGATGTTTGGATTTTCCGAAGAACAGATTGCCGCCTTTGGCATGAGCTTCGGCGTGGGTGGCCTGATGCTCTACATGTTGTTCATCATTGGACAGCTCGCCTGGGAGTCCAAGGCTGGAAAGTTCGGCTTTTTTGTGATGATGCTGGGCCTGGCCTTTGGCATGGTGGGCTTTGTTGCCAAGTACATGATCCAGTGGGTCATGAACATCAAGTAGTCAGTTGGGGTCAGCGCTGGCCGCTCATCCGAAAGGTCGCACACCAATCAACAATCCGTGCAGCCAGAGCGTAGTGGCCATCCAGAGCGCGACGCCCAGCGCCACAGTGATCCCGGTGGCCCCTGTGGTCCCCTGCGAATAACGCGTGCCGTGATGCGCGTCGCGCTTTTTCGCGGCCAGGAAAACCAGCACTGACCAGATCAGAAAGGTGCCGAAAAGCAGGACATTCGCCAGGTTGCCGTTGGCCAGCAAATGGGCCAGTGCCCAGAGCATGACGGCCAGGGTCATGGGGTGATGCACACGAGCCCTGATGCGGTTCCCTGGCACATAAGCGGCAGCCAGCAAAACAAAGCTCAACAAGGTCAACAGCAGGGCCAGGTGGCGCAGTCGTATGGGCGGGCTCCACAACTGCACCGGGGCTTGCCGGGCCTGTCCAAAACCCCATGCGATCAGCACAAAGCCGAGCAGCGACAGCAGCGTGTACAACGCACGCCAGCGGGACGCGCCCAGCCTGTCACGGGTGCGGGTGCGCCAGCCATCGGCGACGATCCGCACGGAATGTGTGCCCAAAAACAGCAACAGCCCCAGGATCAGGTAAATCATAGGATGAGTGTGAACGCCCGTTTAAGGCGGGCGTGAGGTGGATGAATCAAGAATTTGATTTAACCACAGGCTGGCATTGTCCCTACCAGTTGGCTTCGCGTTCCGGTGTGGCGCTGATTTTGTGGATCGACAGATCGGCTCCGTCGAATTCCTCTTCCTGGCTCAGGCGCAAGCCCATGGTTGTCTTGAGCAGGCCGTACACCACCAAGCCACCGGCGGCCGCCCAGATCACCCCGATGGCCGTGCCGATCAGTTGACCACCCAGGGTCACGCCACCCAGACCGCCCAGCGCCTTGGCGCCGAATATGCCGGCCGCCACGCCACCCCAGGTGCCACACAGTCCGTGTAAAGGCCAGACACCCAGCACGTCGTCAATCTTCCATTTGTTTTGCGTAAGGGTGAACATCACCACAAAAATGGCACCGGCCACCGCCCCGACGACCAAAGCGCCCAGGGGGTGCATCAGGTCCGAGCCCGCACACACCGCGACCAGTCCTGCCAAAGGTCCGTTGTGGACAAAGCCCGGGTCGTTTTTGCCCAGCGCCAGGGCGGCCAGCGTGCCTCCCGCCATGGCCATCAGCGAGTTCACTGCCACCAGGCCGGAGATCTTGTCCAGCGTTTGTGCACTCATCACGTTGAAGCCAAACCAGCCGACGGTCAGCACCCAGGCGCCAAGCGCCAGGAACGGAATGCTGCTTGGCGGGTGGGCCGAAATGCCGCCATCCTTGCGGTAGCGGTTGGCGCGAGCGCCCAATAACAGGACCGCCGGCAGGGCGATCCAGCCACCGACTGCGTGCACCACCACGCTGCCAGCGAAATCGTGAAACTCGGCGCCGGTCAGTGCCTTGATCCAGGCCTGAACACCGAAATTCTGGTTCCAGACCATCCCCTCAAAAAATGGGTAGATCAGGCCAACGATGACGGCGGTCGCTACCAGTTGCGGCCAGAACTTGGCGCGTTCGGCGATGCCGCCTGAAATGATGGCCGGGATCGCGGCGGCAAACGTGAGCAAGAAGAAGAACTTCACCAAGTCGTAGCCATTTTTGGCAGCCAACTCCTCGGCACCGACGAAAAAGTGAGTGCCATAAGCCACGCCATAACCGACCGCAAAATAAACGATGGTGGACACCGAGAAGTCCACCAAGATTTTGACCAAGGCGTTGACCTGATTCTTGCGCCGGACCGTGCCCAGTTCCAAAAAAGCAAATCCTGCGTGCATGGCCAGCACCATGATGGCGCCAAGAAGAATGAACAGGGCGTCAGCGCCCTGTTTGAGTGCTTCCATAAATACCTCTAGGGAGAAATTGAGTAGATTTGGTGCGTTATAGCTTTGAAAACTAAAAACGCACCAACATAAAGCAAAAAACATGCCTATCCGTAGCGAGCGAACCACGATTGTGCAAAAGCGGGCGTTTTGGGTTCGACTATCATTGGGGACATGGACGCCTTCTTGATTTCTACCGGCATCGTCGCCCTGGCCGAAATGGGCGACAAAACACAACTTCTGGCGCTGGTTTTGGCGCTGCGCTTTCGTCAACCCTGGCCCATTGTGCTGGGCATTCTGGTGGCCACACTCGCCAACCACGCGCTGGCTGGCGCCGTGGGTGCCTGGGTCACCACAGTGCTCGGGCCCGAGATGCTGCGCTGGGTGCTGGGTGTCTCGTTTATTGCGATGGCGGTGTGGATGCTGATCCCAGACAAGATTGACGATGATGAAACCGGCAAGCCACCTCGACTGGGCGTTTTTGGCACCACCGTCGTGGCTTTTTTCCTTGCCGAGATGGGCGACAAGACCCAGATTGCGACCGTCATGCTGGCCGCGCAGTACACCGGCACGGTGCTGGTGGTGGCCGGTACCACCCTGGGCATGATGCTGGCCAATGCGCCAGTGGTCTGGCTGGGCGAGCGCATGACCCGGCTGGTGCCACTGCGAGTGGTGCACCTCGTGTCAGCAGCTATCTTTATGGGTCTCGGGCTGTGGGCTCTGCTGGGCCAGCATTGAGCTAGCGCACGGCCTGGCGGTTAACACGTTCGCGCATTCAATCCCTCAAAACAGGTGCACATGACCAGATTGATGATTTCTTCATCGCTGTGCAAATCGCTCATTTTGAGGAATTCCAGCACCGGGTCGCAGGCACGGGCGTACAGGGTGTAGAGCACCGCAATGGCCGGCAGTTTGGGATTGAGGCTGCCCTGTTGTTGAGCTGCCTCGATCCAGGCGCCGAGCTTGTCACTGACTTCGATCAGGCCGTCCATGTAATCGGTATTGCTGACCAGCGCCGCGCGCAGGCTTGAGTTCTGGCTAGGCAACGACGGCATTTCGCCTGCCAGTTTGAGGCCCATGGTCCAGGCCACCACAGCACGCAAGTTGTCCATGGGGTCGGCGCCTGGCTGCAGACCGTCCAGAAAGGTCTGGGCCCGGCGCATCAAATTCACCATGGCGGCTGCGGCCAGGTCTTCCTTGCTGGGAAAATGTTTGTACAGGCTGGCCTTGGCAATGCCGACATCGGCGGCCACCTCATCCACCGTCATGGCCTCAAAACCTTTACTGGCCAGCAAGTGGTTGACCGTCTGGATGATGGCTTCTTCGCGCGCCAGCAACATTTGCGCTTTGAATGAAACCCGGGGACCGGTGCGAGTAACCATAATGTAAATATTGTTTTTGGCGTTCAAAAAGTGAAACCCTTGAGCGCGATAATACTATCAAGTTAAATAGTGACCAAGCAGTATTTAAATAGCATTTGCAGTATGAAGGAATAGCTGTGTCGTTGAAAGTGGCCATTGTGGGTTCTGGAATTTCCGGTTTGGCGGCGGCGCATGCGCTGTCGAACCGGGTGGAGGTGAGCTTGTTCGAGGCGGGCGACTACTTTGGCGGTCACACCCATACGGTCGATGTCAGCTTGCCCACGCCGCGAGGCATGGTCACGCACGGCGTGGACACCGGCTTTCTGGTGCTCAATGAGCGCACCTATCCCAACTTGCTGAAACTGTTTGCCGAGTTGGGTGTGGAGACGGCCAAGTCCGACATGTCGTTTTCGGTGCAGGCTTTTGATCAGGTGCATGAGCGGGCGCTCGAGTGGAGCGGATGTAACCTGAATACCGTGTTTGCCCAGCGCAGCAACCTGGTGAACGGCAGCTTTTGGGGCATGTTGCGTGACTTGTTGCGCTTCAACACGCTCACCACCCGCATCGCCCAAACCGGCACCGAGGTCGAACTGGCGCAGCCCCTGGGGGACTTTTTGCGTGAGCACCACTTTGGCCGTGCCTTTTGTGACTGGTATTTTTTGCCCATGATGGCGTGTATCTGGAGTTGCCCGACCGCTCAGATGTTGCAGTTCCCGGTCGCCACCATGGTGCGTTTCTGCCATAACCATGGTCTGCTACAAATCACCAACCGACCCCAGTGGTGGACGGTACAGGGCGGTGCCAGGCGCTATGTGGACAAAATCACGTCATCCATTCAGGACAAACGGCTGAACAGCCCGGTGCGGCGCATCGAATCGGTTGACGCCACGCGCTTCCAGAGGGCGGGGGTCCGCCTCATTACCGACGCCGGACAGGAGTTTTTCGACAAGGTCATCGTGGCCACGCACGCCAATCAGGCCCTGGCCATGATCGCTGCACCAACCGAACAGGAACGCAGTACGCTGGGCGCGATTCGCACCCAGCCCAACCGCGCCGTGCTGCATACCGATGTGTCGATGTTGCCCAAGCGCAAGGCGGCCTGGGCCGCTTGGAATTACGAGCGTGAACCGGCCACAGTCAAGGAAAACGCCCGGGTTTGTTTGCATTACCTGATCAATCGACTGCAGCCCTTGCCCTGGCAGCAGCCGGTGATCGTGTCGCTAAACCCGGCGCGTGACATTGATCCTGCCAACATTCTCGGCAGTTTTGACTACGCACATCCGGTGTTTGACCAGGCGGCGGTGGCTGCCCAAGGCCAGATGCGCCTGCTGCAGGGCCAGCAGAGCCGGTATTTTTGTGGTGCCTGGATGGGTTATGGTTTTCATGAGGACGGTCTCAAGGCGGGACAAAGCGCGGCGCGCGCGCTGCTGGCTGACCTGGCGGCCTCGGGGACCATCGCATGATGGCGCAGGCATTGATTGGTTTTGGCGAAGTGCGCCATGCGCGCCAGCGTCCCGTGGCCCATGCATTTGCCTACCCCACCTATTTCCTCATGTTGCCACTGCGTAGCCTGAGCCGAACGCGCGCGCCGGCGGCGAGCGGCTGGCATATCAACCAGCCCGGCGCCTTGAGTTTTTTTGAGACCGACCACGGTGATGGGCGCTCACTGGTGCAAGGGGGTGCCCTGGCCTGGCTTGACGAGTTGTTGCACAGCGCCGGCATTTTTGACGCCACCGGCGAAGCCTGGCTGCACACCTACCCAAGGGTTCTGGGTTACACCTTCAAACCCGTGAGCTTCTGGTATTGCCATCGTGCCGCTGACGACCAGGGCGGCGCGCTGCGAGCGGTGGTGGTCGAGGTCAACAACACGTTTGGCGAGCGTCATTGCTACCTGCTCGACCACCCGCGCTACGGCGTCGAGCAGCGCGCGAGCAAGGTCTTTCATGTCTCGCCGTTCTGCCAGGTTCAAGGGCATTACCGTTTTCGCCTGATGCGCACCTTTGACCCCGGACAGCAGCACACGGTGGCGCGCGTGGACTATTTTGATGCGGATGCCACCGACCCGCTGGCCCAAGTGTTACTGCAAACCAGCGTCAGTGGGGTGTTGGAGCCTGTCAGCCGTGCCGCTTTGCGCCGTGCGCTGTGGCGATACCCCGCCATGACCTTTGGGGTGATGGCGCGCATCCACTGGCAGGCGCTGCAATTGTGGTTGAGGAAAGTACCGTTCTTTCGCAAACCCGCGCCACCGCAAGCTTTCATCAGCCGCTAACCCACACTTTTTTGCCATTATTTACGCTCAGACCTGACCATGAAGACAGCCACTTCTGCTGCCCCCCGTTATGCCATGCCCCAGCATGCCCCGACCTCGGCTCGCGCCGGATTGCGCCTGCTCGAGCAACTGCGCCACGGCGCCTTGACGCTGGTGCTGCCAGACGGCTCGCACCGGCGGTATGGCGAGCACCCGCATCAACACGCGCTGCCGAGCCCGCAGCACCCCAGTGCGACGCTCAAGCTGCACAACTGGAAAGTCTTTGCCGCCGCCCTGAAGTCGGGCGACATCGGTTTTGCCGAAAGTTTCATCGCGGGCGACTGGAGCACACCCGACCTGACCGCGTTGCTCAAGTTGTTTGCGGCCAACCGCCAAGCCATGGAGTCGGTCATTTACGGCACCTGGGGCGGGCGCCTGCTGTACCGCCTCAAGCACCTGCTGCAGCACAACAACCGTGCCAACAGCCGCAAGAACATCCATGCCCACTACGACCTCGGCAACGCCTTTTACCGTCTCTGGCTCGACCAGACCATGAACTACTCGTCGGCCTGGTTTGCTGGCGACTTTACGCAACCGATGGCCCAGGCACAGATCGCCAAGGTTCGCCGTGCCCTGCGTATGGCCAGGGTCAAGGCGGGCGACCGCGTGCTGGAAATTGGTTGTGGTTGGGGTGCGCTGATGGAGCAGGCCACGACCGAATTCAAGGCCTCTGTGGTGGGGGTGACCCTGAGCACCGAGCAGCTGGCTTACGCGCAGCAGCGCTTGCAAAACCTCGGTGTTGCCACGGGTGCCGGTGCCAGCGCCGACTTGCGCCTGCAGGACTACCGAGACATTGGTGATGCGCCGTTTGATGCCATCTGCTCGATCGAAATGTTCGAGGCAGTGGGGCGCTCCTACTGGCCGCAATATTTCAATACCGTGACTCGATTGCTCAAACCTGGTGGCCGTGCCTGCGTGCAAAGCATAGTGATCAGTGACGATTTGTTTGAGCGCTACATCAAGGGCACCGATTTCATCCAGCAGTACATCTTTCCGGGCGGCTGCCTGCCGTCTCCGCGCGAGTTTCGTCAACAGGCGCAGGCCGCCGGGCTGGTGGTGGAAGATGAATTTGCCTTTGGCCTGGACTATGCCGAAACCCTGCGTCGCTGGCGCGATGCCTTCCTGGCCCATCAGTCTGAGGCGGCGGCGCTGGGCTTTGATGAGCGCTTCATGCGTATCTGGGAGTTTTATCTGTCCTATTGTGAAGCGGGCTTCGAGGTTGGCAACATCGACCTGGTGCAGTACACCCTGGTCAAGCCTGCGCCATGAAATCCTTGCGCCATAAACTTCTTTTGACCGCGGCGTTGCTTGGCCTGCAGGCATCGGCGACCAGCCTGCCCGCCGAGTTGCGGCCGGCACTGCCAGCTGCAGCTTTGGCCGGTCAGGCCAAGATGAGTTTCTGGGGATTCGATGTCTACCAAGCCAGTTTGTGGGTGGCGCCCGGGTTCAGCGCTGCGACTTATGCCGACCATGCGTTCGCACTGGAGCTCAGTTATTTGCGCAACTTTTCCGGCGCCGATATCGCCAAGCGCTCGTTGACCGAAATGGCCCGCCAGGCACCCATTCGTGGCGACCAGGGCCAGCGCTGGGGTGACCAAATGCGCACCCTGTTCCCGGATGTCAAGTCGGGTGATCGTCTGACCGGCATTCACCGCCCCGGCCTGGGCGCGAGATTCCTCTTGAATGGCCAGCTGCGGGGCGAGATTGCTGATCCCGAGTTTGCCCGCCTGTTTTTTGGCATCTGGTTGTCGCCGCAAACCTCGGAGCCCAACTTGCGCCTGGCCTTGTTGCAGCAGCTCACGCCCGTCGCCGTCGCCACCACACCATGACCAACAGCGTCAAGTTCAGTTGGCAGCAGGGCTGGTCTTACGGCTTGCTGGGCTTGCCGCTGGCCTTTTGCGCCCTGCCGCTGTATGTGCTGATGCCCAACCTGTACGCTCGCGAGTGGGATGTGTCACTGGCCGCGCTGGGTGCTGTGCTGCTGGCGGCCCGGCTGCTCGACGCGGTGCTGGATCCGTGGCTCGGCCGGGTTTGTGATCGCTTGTTTGCCCGCTCTTTCCCCTCGGTACTTGCTTTTGGTGCGTTGGCTGCGGTCTTGCTCGGGCTGGGCTTCTCAGCCATTTTTGTACCACCCGTGCGTACACCCGATGCCTTGCTGGTGTGGGCGGGTGGCTGGCTGGTGATCACCTATCTGGCCTACAGCGCCCTGGCGGTGGCCCACCAGTCCTGGGGTGCCATGCTGGGGGGTGATGCATTGCAGCGCAGCCGTGTGGTGGCCTGGCGTGAAGGTTTCGGGCTGGTGGGTGTGGTGCTGGCCTCGGTGGTGGGAAATCTGCTGGGTGTGCCACTGATGCTGGTCCTGCTGTGGCTGGTGTTGGGCATGGGCTGGTGGGCCTGGTCGCAGGCGCCACGGCCAGCGCGACCAGCGACCCCGCTGGTTGCCGCAACGGTCAGCCTCTGGCACCCCTGGCAACAACCCGCTTTCCGCCGTTTGCTGGCGGTGTTCATGCTCAACGGCATTGCCAGCGCCATCCCGGCCACGCTGGTGCTGTTTTTTGTCCAGGACCGCCTGCAAGGCTCCGAGGCGCTGCAGTCGGCGGCGCTGGGGCTGTATTTTGTTTGTGCCGCACTGTCAATGCCGCTTTGGCTGCGCTGTGTGGCGCGGCTTGGGCTGGTGCGCAGCTGGCTGCTGGGCATGGGCCTGTCGGTGCTGGTGTTTTTGTGGGCCAGCCAACTGGGGTCCGGCGACGGCACGCTGTTTTTGATCGTGTGCGCCCTGTCGGGTGCCGCGCTGGGCAGCGATCTGGCACTGCCCGGCGCCATGCTGGCCGGCTTGATCCACGATGCAGGCGACCGCGGTCGCGCTGAAGGCGCTTATTTTGGTTGGTGGAACTTTGCCACCAAGCTCAATCTCGCGCTGGCGGCTGGCTTGGTGTTGCCACTGCTGGGCTGGCTGGGTTATGCACCTGGTGCGCGTGATGCCCAGGCCCTGCAGGTCTTGACCTTCGCTTATTGCCTGCTGCCCTGCGGGCTCAAAACCGGAGCCGCGCTGCTGCTCCATTTTTCTTGTAACCAACCCGCGGCCCGGCCGCTCGCATCATGATGAAACGACGTTTATTGATTCTTGCCGCCGCTATTTCTTCGGTCATGGCATTGAGCGGCTGCAGCACGCCCAAAATCACCGATTACGCGGCGCAAAAACCGGTGCTGGAGCTGCGTGACTATTTCAATGGCACGCTCGATGCCTACGGCATATTTACCGATCGCTCCGGGCAGGTGGTGAAGCGCTTCACCGTGGTCATGGTGTGCACCTGGCAGGGTGACCAGGGGGTGCTCGATGAAGCTTTCAGTTATTCGGACGGCACAACGCAGCGCCGGGTCTGGCGCCTGCAGCGTCTGGCCGACGGCCGTTACACCGGCCAGGCCGATGACGTGGTGGGCACCGCGCAAGGCCAGCAAAGCGGCAACGCTTTTCACTGGACCTACACGCTGGCGCTGCCGGTCGATGGCCGCATCATCGAGGTGCAATTTGACGACTGGATGTTCCTCATGAACGACAAGGTCATGCTCAACAAGGCCGCCATGAGCAAGTGGGGCGTCAATTTGGGTGAAGTTACCCTGTCTTTTGTGAAACGTTAGGCATGGCTTTCAACCTGCGCATGACGGATTGGTCGGGCCGGCGGGTCTGGCTGGTCGGTGCCTCCAGTGGCATTGGCCGTGCCACCGCGCACGCTCTGCATGCGCGGGGCGCGCAGGTGATCCTGTCGGCCCGCGGCGCCGGCGCGCTGGAGGACTTTGTCCATCAGCACCCTGGGGCACAGGCGCTGCCGCTCGACGTGACCGATGCACCGGCCGTTCAAATTGCTGCGCAGGCGCTGTTGGCCGAAGGGGGGCTTGATGTGGTGGTGTATTGCGCCGGTCACTACCGGGCCATGACGGCTGACCGGCTGGACCTGGCCGAGCTGGTGCGCCACAACCAGGTGAACTACCTTGGCGCACTGCATGTGCTGGACGCTGTGTTGCCCGGGCTGCTGGCGCAACCCGATGGCCGGCGTGGTCATATCAGCCTGATGGCCAGCGTGGCGGGGTACCGCGGCCTGCCCAACAGCCTGGCTTACGGGCCGACCAAGGCCGCGCTGATCAACCTGGCCGAGACCCTGTACCTGGACCTGCATGGCCGGGGTGTGGGCGTGTCCTTGATCAACCCGGGTTTTGTCGAAACCCCGTTAACGGCGCAAAATACCTTCAAGATGCCCGCTCTCATCAGCGCTGAGCAGGCGGCCCAGGCCATCCTGCAGGGCTGGGCAAGCGGCCAGTTCGAGATCCATTTCCCCAGGCGTTTTACCTTCTGGCTCAAAGTGCTGCGCTGTCTGCCCTACCCCGCCTACTTCGCGCTGACCCGGCGCCTGAAATCCAGTTGAAACCGCCATGAAGTCATCTGTCGACGCCATCGTACGCGCCTTCGAGACGCTGGATCCCAAGCACATCGACACGCTTGAGGCCCTCTATGCTCCCGACGCCCGTTTCAAGGATCCGTTCAACGACGTGTGTGGCTGGCCTGCGATTGCGGCGATTTTTCGCCACATGGAGGTCAGCCTGGTGCAGCCGCGTTTTGTCATCACCGAGCGCATCGTTGATGGCCGGCAGTGTTTTCTGACCTGGGAATTTCGCTTTGCCTTCAAGCGCTTTTTTGCAGGGCAAGAGCAGTGCATCATCGGCGGCTCGCACCTGGTGCTCGACGAGGCGGGCCTCATCACCTTGCACCGCGACTATTGGGACGCCGCCGAAGAGTTGTACGAAAAGCTGCCAGTGATTGGCGGCCTGATGCGCTGGCTGAAGCGGCGCGCCAATTCCTAGATCTGCATCCAGTTGGCGCCGCGGAAATCAGTCGCGCGAGCGGTCCAGGGCAAAGGCTCGCCACTGCGTCTCCAGGCGTGCCAGTTCTCCATCATTCAGCGCCACCAGTGGGGGGCGCACCCGGCGCCACCCGGGTTCACCAGTGATCAAGGCCATGATGCCCTTGAAGGCTGCCGTCATGCCGTAGCCACCGAGGATGGCGATGAATTCCTGTACCCGTTGCAGGTCCCGTGCCGCGTCCGGACCATCATGCTGCGCCACCAGGCGTTGCAGCAGCCTCGGCAAAACATTGGCTACGCCGCTCACGGCACCGACACTGCCCCGGGCGGCCATCACCTGCAAATCGGGCTCATTGCCGACCCAGACTTGCAACGGCGGCATGAAACGTTCGGCAAACGCGAGGGAGGTGGCACGCTGGCAACCGCTGTCCTTGATGCCGATGATGGTTTGCGGATACTGCTGACGCAGCGAGTCAACCACCGCGTGGCTCAAACCGACACCCGACACCTGCGGAATGTGATACAGCACGACGCGCAGGCGCGCATCAGCCACCTGGTCGATGATCCAGCGGTAGGCGTCGATGATGCCCTGGTCGGGTACACCCTTGAGGAAGAAGGGCGGCAAGATCAGGCAGCCGAAGGTACCGGCCTGAACCGCGTGACGGGTCAGCGCCACCACATCGGGCAACGCGGCACAGCTGGTGGAGACCAGGATGCGTTCGGCTGGGACGCCGCCAGCAATCAGACCATCCACCGCAGCCATACGCTCGGGCACGCTGAACGAGGGCCCCTCGCCGGTGGTGCCAAAAGGCGTGACGCCAGTGCAACCGGCTGCCAGCAACTCGCGGGCGTGGCGCGCAAAGGCCGGAATGTCAATGGACAGATCGGGCGTCAGCGGTGTCAGCAGGGCGGGCCAGATGCCCTGGTTGGGAACGGATTGGGTGGTCACAAGCGTCTTTCAATAAACAGATAAAAAGGGTAGATCTCAGGACCTGGCACCAAAGTCCTGGTCCAGGCCTTGATGCTCGGGCAGCCCGACCACCAGGGAAAAATCGGCATAACTCATGCCTGCAGGCACCACCGCGCGCAGCGTGCCGTGGCGGCGCAAATCCGCAAGCGCCTGTTCCACGGCGCGTGCGGCACTGAACAGCGCTGTGACCGCGAAAAAAACCAGTTCGAAACCCATGGCCTGCAGTGCACTGGCATCCAGTGTGGCGGCATCGGTACCATCCACAATGGAGACCACCTTGGGCCCGGTCACCTGGCGCGCCACCGCCTCCACCTCGGCCACGGTCTTGATGCCATCGACGAATACCAGGTCAACCCCGGTGTCCTGGTAGCGTTTGGCACGGCTCACGGCCTCGGCCATGCCGGCGGCGGGCAAGGCGTCGGTGCGACCGATGACCAGCAGCGGATCGGTGCCGCGTGCTGCCAACGCGCAGCGCAGGCGTTGTTCATTCTCATGCGCATCCATCAGGCGGATGCCGGCCATCTGGCCGCAGCGCTTGGGCGCGACCTGGTCTTCCAGGTGGATCGCAGCGACGCCGGACTGAATGTATTCGCGCACCGTGCGCGCGATATTGGAGGGGCCACCGTAGCCGGTGTCGGCATCAGCAATGACGGGGATGCCAACGGCGCGCACCATGTCCCGCGCGTGGGTGGTCATTTCGGTCTGCGTCAGCAGCCCGATATCGGGCTGGCCCAGCCGCGCCGCCGTGGCGCCAAAACCGGTCATGTAGACGGCTGGAAAACCGGCGCGTTCCACCAGGCGCGCCGATAGCGCATCGTAGGCGCCAGGCGCCTGAATGATGCTGCCTGCGGCCAGCGCCTCCTTGAGTTGTATCGCGGTGTGTTTCATTGAGCCATCAGTTCATCATCAGGCCACCGTCGATATTGATCGACTGGCCGGTCATGTAATCGGAGGCGGGTGAAGCCAGGTACAGCGCCAGATTGGCGACATCGTCGGGTTGTTGCGGCCGCCCCATGGGCACGCCGGCAATGCGCTGCTTCCAGACCTCACCTTCGGCCAGGCCTTGGATGGCGCTCCAGTCCCGGTCCATCTGTTTCCACATGTCGGTCTCGACCAGTCCCGGGCAAATGGCATTGACCGTGATCTCTGGTGCCAAGGTGAAGGCTGCCGACTGCGTCAGGCTGATCACGGCCGCCTTGCTGGCGCGGTAGGGTGCAATCAGCGCGGCAATCGGGCCGGCACCGCTGCGCCCTGCGATCGAGGCCATCATGATGATCTTGCCGCGCGGTCGGCCTTGCGCCATAGGCGCCTGCGCCAGCATCTGGCGCGCCGCCGCCTGCAGCGTCTGGAACGTCCCCTTGACGTTGACTGCCATCATGCGGTCCCAGTCGTCCCCCTCAAGTTCGAGCAGCGGGCGCATTTGCATGATGCCTGCGTTGCACACCATGACATCGAGTCGGCCAAAAGCGTGCACGGTCTGGGTCACCAGGGACGCACAATCGTCGGCACGGGTGATGTCGGCGCGTACTGCCAGCGCGGCGCAACCCAGGGCGCGCACCTCGGCGGCCACCGCCTGAGTTGCTGCTTCATTGATGTCGGACACCACAACGGCGCATGCACCGTGACGCGCAAATGCCAGTGCCAGGCCACGCCCGATGCCTTGTCCGGCGCCAGTGATGGCGACAACGACATCCCCGGGCGCTGCAGCCTGCGTCATGCTCAATTGCCCCGGACGCGCTTCAATTCGCCAAACACCAGGTTCAATGCTTCGTCGCCAATGGCCTTGCCGTGGCGCTCGTAGATCACCTTGGACTTGTCGCGGATGCGCTGCATCTCGGCAGGGCTGATCTCGTTGACCATCATGCCCTTGGACTTGAGATTGGCCACGCTCTCGGCCGATTTCATGCGGTTGACCTTGCGCTGCTCTTCGCGACCCTGGGCGGCGCAGTCCTTGAGAGTGGATTGCTCTTGTGGCGACAGCGTGTCCCAGATCTTCTTCGAGAACAGCACCAGCGTCGGGCTGTAAGCGTGTTTGGTCAGCGTAAGGTACTTTTGCACTTCGTAGAACTTCATGTTCTCGATGTTGTTGAACGGATTTTCCTGGCCGTCAACGGTTTTGGTTTCCAGCGCTGAGTAGACCTCCGAAAATGCCAACGGAACGGCGTTGCTGCCCAGCGTTTTGAAGGTGTCAATGAAGATCGTATTTTGCATGACACGCATCTTCACCCCATCAAAGTCTTCGGCGCGTGTGATCGGTCGCTTCGAGTTGGTGGTGTGACGAAAGCCGTTCTCCCACCAGGCCAGGTTGATGGCGCCCACGGCCGGAAGTTTGGCGGAAAACCAGTCACCCGCCTTGCCGTCGAGCACGGCGTCGGCCTCTGTCTCATTGCCGAAGAGGAAGGGCAGGTCAAAAACACCCAGCGCCGGCACGATGCCGACCAGTGGCGCGGTGGAGGTGAGCACCATGTCGATGGTGCCAGTGCGCACACTTTGGGTCGCGGTCAGGTCATTGCCGAGCGCGCCGTCCCAGTAGGGCTTGATCGTCATCTTGCCGCCTGATTTGGCCAGCGTACAACTGCCCATTTTGGCCAGGCCGTTGCCCATCGGATGTTCCTTGCTGACACCGTTGGAGACCTTGAAGGTCCGCTCCTGGAACTGTGCGTGGACGTTACCGGTGACCAGCGCGAGGGCGGTGAAGGCGAAGGCGCCGAGGCATGTGCCTGCGCATTTGGAAAACTTCATGTCACTATCTCCTATAAGTTAAAAAATCAGGTCAACCACTTCAACGGCACCAGTACCAGGGATGGAAACAGCACCAACAAAAACAACACGGCGATTTCGGCCCACAGGAAAGGCCACAAGCCTTTCATCAGGTCACTCATCGAAATTTTGGAGACGCCGCAAATCACGTTCAGGACAATGCCAACCGGGGGGGTGATGAGGCCAATGGCGTTGTTCATGATGAACAGCACACCGAAGTAAACCGGGTCGATGCCGGCCTCTTTCACCACTGGCATCAGCACGGGCGTGAGAATCATCAGCGTCGGCGCGAAATCGAGCGCGGTCCCGACGATGACCACCAGAAGCATGATCACGAACATCAGCAGTGTCGGGTTGCCAGCAAAGGGTTGCAGCAGCGCGGCGACCTGTTGCGGCACATCGGAGGTGGTGATGAGCCAGGCCGATACGAGGGCCGCAGCGATCAGGAACACGATCACCGCCGTGCTCTTGGCGGCTGACACCAACAGGCCGTAGACCTGACGAAGTGGGAGCTCGCGATAGATGAAGACGCCGACCACAAAGGCATAGACGCAGGCTGCAACGCCGGCTTCGGTCGGCGTGAAGATGCCGAATTTCATGCCGCCGATGATGCCCGCCGGCATCAAGAGCGCCCACACGCCATCCACGCCGGCGCGCAGCCGTGCCCCCATGTCCTGTTTGGGCAGCACGCTGACTTTTTCCTTGCGCGCGACCCATAGCCAGGTGATCAGCAACGCCAGGCCCATCAGCAGTCCGGGAAAGATGCCGGCCATGAAGAGTTTGCCAATCGATACGTTGGCGATAACGCCAAAAACAATCAGGCCAATCGAAGGCGGGATGACCGGTGCGATCACACCACCTGCTGCGATCAGGCCGGAGGCGCGCGGGATGTTGTAACCCGCGCGGCGCATCATTGGGATCAGCAACGCACCCAAGGCCGCGGCGTCGGCCGCCGCGCTGCCTGAAATCGCCGCCATCACCACCGAGGCAAAAATCGCCACGATGCCCAGGCCGCCGCGGAAATGACCGACCCAGGCCAGGGCGAAATTGACAATGCGCTTGGAGATGCCGCCGGCGTTCATCAGCTCGCCAGCCAGCATGAAAAATGGAATCGCCAGCAGCGGGAAGCTGTCTGCGCCCTCCAGCAATTTTTGCGACAGGATGGTGGTGTCGATCTGGCCTTGTGTGACCATCAGCGCCGCGCCGCAGATCAGCAGCGAGAAGGCGATCGGCAAACCCAGCGCCATCGCGCCGAAGAGGGATAAAGCGAAGATGGCAATCGTCATGACCTTACCTCACCCGCCGCATGCGGCGGGTCTTCGCGGTCGCTGATCTCAATCAGCTCGTCCTCGGTGATTTGTCCGCTGGCAATGCGCCACAACTTGTGCAGGGCATGGACGGCAATGGCGGCGCTGGTGAGATAACCCACACCAAACACCCAAATCATCGACATACCGGTCACAGGAGCCATGTTGGTGGCATTGACGTCGTGCTGGCGCCAGGTGCCCCAGAACAGCATGGCGCAGCACAGCAAAATCAAGCCTTGGCACAGCGTCAGGCAAACAAGTTTGCCGCGCCGTGACAGCTTGTTCACCACGTTGTCCATGCCCAGATGGGTACCGTCACGCATGGCCACAATCGCGCCAATGAAGGTCAGCCAGACAAAGAAAAAGCGCGAAAGTTCCTCCGACATCACAAGGCCGGAGTTGAAGGCGTAGCGCAGCACCACATTGCCAAACACCATGAGCACCATACCCAGCAGCAGTGCCGCCAGCAAGGCCTCGATGCCCCTGAACAAGCCGTCCAGGGCGCGCTGTTTGCCCGAGGAGTGCCTGGTTTTCATGGCCCCACCACCTTGCCTGGATTGAGCAGACCTCGGGGGTCCAGGGCATTTTTGATCACATTCATGAGGGCAATTTCCTCCACACTGCGCGCGTGGCCCAGCCACTTCTTTTTGGCTGTACCGATGCCGTGTTCTGCCGACACACTGCCACGAAATTCGCGCACCAGGCCGTAAATGACGGTGTCCATGGCCTCCTTGGGTTGCTCGGCCACACTCAAGCCATCGACCCAGGCCACAAGATGGAGATTGCCGTCGCCGATGTGGCCGTAGTAGACGCTCTGGCAGCCCGGGATGGTCGCAGCCAAGGCCGATCGGCAGCGCGCCGCATAAGCGTCCATGTCGTTCACCGCCAGGCCCACGTCATACGAGATGTGCGGCCCCAGGGTGGGGAAGAACTCGGCACATGCGTCACGCAGGCCCCAGAAGGCTTGGGTGTCTGCCAAGGATTGGGCCAAGGCCGCGTCTGAGAGTGCGCCATCTTCGAGCAGTTTTTCCAGCCAGCGCTCAAAGCGCGGGCCATCGATGGTGTCGTCCGTGCCTTGGGCCTCGACCAGCACATAAAGGCCATGGCCATCGGCCACCGGCGCGCGCACACCGACACGTTTGGTCACCACGTCCCAATAGTCCGGCCACATGACCTCGAAGGCCGACAGCAACGGACCCAGTCCGCTGCGTGCCGCGCCCAGCAGCCGCACGACCGCGGCGTAATCCGGCAGTGCGCACAGGGCCGACATGGTGCATTGGGGCTGAGGATGGAGCCGCAGAACAACCCGCGTGATGATGCCCAGCGTGCCTTCGGAGCCGATGAACAAATGCTTCAGGTCGTAGCCGGCATTGTTTTTCAGCATTTTGTTGAGGCTGGTGACGATGGTGCCGTCGGGAAGAACCACTTCCAGTCCCAGCACCAATTCGCGTGTCATGCCGTAGCGTATGACGCGATTGCCACCAGCATTCGTGGACAGATTGCCGCCAATGGCGCATGAGCCGCGTGCACCCAGGTCGAGCGCAAAATAAAAGCCAGCGTCGCGGGCCGCGCGCTGCACCGCCTCCAGGGGGGTCCCGGCCCAGACCGTCATGGTGGAACTGGAGCCGTCGATTTCTTCGACGCCGACCATTCGCTCCATCGACACGACCACCCAGCCCAGTTCGGGTCGCGCGCCGCCACACAGACCGGTCAGACCGCCCTGCGGCACCACCGGCAGGCCCACAGCCCGGCAGGCCTTCAACGTAGCTGAAACCCCTGCCGCATCGGTTGGACGCACCACCGCCAGCGGTGTCACGGGCGTCTGGGTGCTCCAGTCATTGCAGTTGCGTGCGGGAACGTCGCCGCCCAGCAGCACGGCATTTGCGCCTAAGTCGTTGCGCAACTGGACCAAAGCCTGGCGTTGTGCCTCGCTGGTGATGGCAGGTAAAGGCATGATTGAATTCATGGCGAAATTGTCTTGTATGTAAGGTACTAAGGTATATAAGTACAATCCCTAGGTGTGATCACCAAGGCCCCAGACCTCGATCTGGAGGAGACGCTGTCGCTACCATGTGGTCCAATTGCCTTGAGGAGAAACGCACTTTGGATGCCATTAATTTCAAAATTGAAACACCCAAGTCACTCGCAACCATCGTGGCAGGCCGATTACGCGAAGCGATCATTGACGGGCAGTTCAAGCTGGGGGCGATGATTCCTGAAGAATCCCTGGCCGCCTCTTTCGGCGTCAGCCGGACACCGGTGCGGGAAGCGCTCAACCAATTGCAGTCACTTGGCCTGGTGACAGTGCGACCCCAGCGCGGAAGTTATGTTTTTTCTCCCGATGAATCCGACGTTGCTGCACTTTGCGAGTTCCGCTGTGTCATGGAACCGCGTGCCGCCGAGTTGGCCAGACGGCATGACCGTGCTGCCACCGTTGCCGCATTGAGGGCCGCCATCGCCGATATGGAAGCCGCTTGTGTGCAGACCGATGCCGTGCGCTACAGCCGTGCAGATACGCGTTTGCATGAGGCGTTTGTCGAACACTGTGGCAATCCCTACATCCAGGTCGCTTACGCTACGGCCGGTGCCAAAATTGCCGCCTTGCGCACCCACCTGTCGGCACCAGGGGATGTGCTGCATCCGCGTGGGCTGGAGCAACACAAGCGCTTGCTCGAGCTTTTCGACGCCGGTGACTTCCCTGCTTTTGAAGCCTTGATGCGTGAACATGTCATTGGCACGCGGGACAGTTATGTGACCCGATTGAAAGCGCGCGGACGTGAGGTCGATGGGGTTTGAAGAAGCAGTTGCCTTTATTGCGAAAAGTTTGTAACAGACGATTGTGCGGTCAAGCGGTTTGATTGGAAGGCGTACAGCGAAAGCTGCGTCGACGGGGCACCCGAGATGCAGGACAAGCATCACCGTGAAGGCCACTGCGGCGAGGGTCGTCCCGGCAAGGACCGAGCTCTTCGAGAGCCGCCATAGGCAGAGTCTCACGTCACTTCGATAGGGACTATCCATCAATTGGCAAATTCCAATCAGTGAAGTGTTTTCAACATCGGGCGGCAGCTGGCTGCAAACAGTCGCCGCGACATCAAAACCCCAGCCAAGCTGGAATCGGCCTTTGCTGACGAGACTCTCAGATACACCGAGATTTACCCCGGCAGCGTGAAAATGTAAAACTGCCGTGCCATTCAGGGGTCCAAAGGCGTTAGCTAAGTTAATCAGCTTGTGTCAACGCATACAATTTCTTTCCGTTGCACACGTAAGTACCTGCCCCGTTGGGCAGGTTCACATTAGCAGGAGACTCCATGACGCAAGCCGCCCCAGCCACAGCAGAAGACAAACGCGCCGAATTGCGCCGTGCCGCTCTGGAGTACCACCAATTCCCCACGCCCGGCAAAATCGCCATTGCGGCGACCAAGCAGCTGGTGAACCAGCATGACCTGGCGCTGGCGTATTCACCCGGCGTGGCCACGCCTTGCGAAGAAATCGTCAAAGACCCCAACAATGCCTACAAATACACCAGCCGGGGCAACCTGGTGGGGGTGGTGACCAATGGCACGGCCGTGCTGGGCCTGGGCGACATCGGGCCGCTGGCGGGCAAGCCGGTGATGGAGGGCAAGGCCGTGTTGTTCAAGAAGTTCGCCGGGATCGATGTGTTTGACATCGAGATCGACGAAAAGCAGGATCTGGACAAACTGGTCGACATCATTGCAGCGCTAGAGCCGACCTTTGGCGGCATCAACCTCGAAGACATCAAGGCGCCCGACTGCTTTTATGTCGAGCGCAAGCTGCGTGAGCGCATGAAGATCCCGGTTTTTCATGACGACCAGCATGGCACCGCGATTACCGTGGGGGCGGCCATTTTGAACGGCCTGAAGGTGGCAGGCAAGGAGCCCAAGGACGTCAAGCTGGTCACCTCAGGTGCCGGTGCCGCGGCACTGGCCTGTGTCGGTTTGTTGGTCAAGCTGGGCATTCCTCGTGAAAACGTCTGGGTGACTGACCTGGCCGGTGTGGTTTATGACGGCCGGGTCGAGCTGATGGACCCCGACAAAGCGCAGTATGCCCAGAAAACGGATGCGCGCAAGCTGGGCGATGTGATCGACAACGCAGACGTGTTTCTGGGCCTGTCAGCGGGTGGCGTGCTCAAGCCCGACATGGTCAAACGCATGGCTGCCAACCCGATTATTTTTGCGCTCGCCAACCCGACGCCTGAAATCACGCCCGAAGAAGTCAAGAAGGTTCGCGACGATGCCATCATCGGTACCGGGCGTTCGGATTACCCCAACCAGATCAACAACATCCTGTGTTTCCCGTACATCTTTCGCGGTGCGCTGGATGCCGGCGCTTCGACCATCACGGTCGAGATGGAAATGGCTGCGGTGCATGCGATTGCCGAGCTGGCTCAGGCCGAGCAAAGTGAAGTGGTAGCTGCCGCGTATGCGGGCGAGCCCCTGGCTTTTGGCCGTGAGTACCTGATCCCGAAGCCGTTCGACCCGCGCTTGATGATGAAGGTGGCGCCTGCGGTGGCACAGGCGGCTTTCGACAGTGGTGTGGCGTTGCGACCCATCACCGACATGGACGCTTACCGCGAAAAGTTGCAGAGTTTTGTTTATGCCTCGGGATCGGTGATGAAACCGATTTTTGCCGCCGCCAAAAAGGCGCTCAAGAAACGAGTGGCTTTTGCCGAGGGCGAAGAGGAACGCGTGTTGCGCGCCGCACAAATCGTGGTCGACGAAGGCTTGGCCATGCCCACCCTGATCGGCCGTCCGGATGTGATTGCTGAACGGATTGAAAAGTTTGGCCTGCGACTCAAGCAAGGGGTGGATTACGACATTGTGAACGTTGAACGCGACGAGCGTTATCGTGATTTCTGGCAAACCTACCACCGCATGACCGAGCGCAAGGGCATCACGGTGCAGATGGCCAAGATTGAAATGCGTCGGCGCCTGGCGCTGATTGGTTGCATGATGCTGAACAAGGCTTATGTCGATGGCCTGATTTGCGGCACCTGGGGCATCACTTCCATGCACCTGCAATACATCGATCAGGTGATCGGGCGGCGCGCAGGCGTCAACACCTACGCCTGCATGAATGGCCTGATGTTGCCGGGTCGGCAGGTGTTTTTGGTCGATACCCACGTTAACTACGATCCCACTGCCGAGCAACTGGCTGAAATTACCGTGATGGCTGCCGAGGAAATGATGCGTTTTGGCATTCCGCCTAAAGCCGCCTTGCTATCGCACTCAAACTTTGGCAGCAGCAATCAGCCCAGTGCCGTCAAAATGCGCGACACCTTGGCGCTGTTGCAAGCACAGGCGCCCTGGCTCGAAGTAGACGGTGAAATGCACGGTGATGTGGCGCTGGATGGAGCCTCACGTGCCAGCCTGATGCCCAACAGCACCTTGCATGGCGATGCCAACCTGTTGGTGCTGCCAAATATCGATGCCGCCAACATTGCCTACAACCTGCTCAAAACGGCGGCGGGTGGCAATATTGCGGTGGGCCCGGTATTGCTGGGCGCGGCCAAGCCCGTGCACATTTTGACGGCGAGCACCACGGTGCGCCGCATCGTCAACATGACCGCCCTGACGGTCGCAGACGCCAACGCCATTCGGTAAAAGGCGCGGTTTTTCCGCGTCAAAGGGCCAGATCGGCTCGACTTTTGCCCTGATTTGCCGGTCGGAATTGCCCGCGAAATGGGCAATGACTTGCAATTTTTTGACAAATCAGCGACACTACACCCTCAAATATTCGGGTTTACCCGAATTTTTTACCGGGAATTGAAGCAATGCCGTGGTTGAACCGTTTTAAGTTGGTGCTGACTGGCTTAATGTTGGCCACAGCCTTTTTTGCTGGTGGTTTGGAGGCCAAAGCGCCACCGCCGGTGGGTTTCCACGACACGATCAGGCTGGCTGAACTGCCCAGTCCCGGTGCAGAAGTTTACAGGCGCATCCACCAGGGTGGCCCGTTCGTCAGTGAAAAGGATGGTTCAGTTTTTGGTAACCGGGAGCGTTTGCTGCCCGCTCAAAAACGAGGGTTTTACCGTGAATATACCGTTCCGACACCCGGGCTGAAGCACCGGGGTGCCAGGCGGATTGTGTGTGGTGGTGCAGTCAGAACACCAGAGGTGTGTTATTTCACCGCCGATCACTATGACAGTTTTCGTCGGATTGCGCCCTGAATTGTTAAGTTTATAAATTGTGAAAAGAGAATCTTAAATGACACTTAGTCAAACCATTGCTGAAGCTCCTGTCAAGAACGTCTCGGAGACGATCTTGAAGGGTGTTCGCCCCAATATCGTGCAGTCGATCCGGGCTTTCCGGGTGCAGGACCTGCAGGATGCGGCGCAGGCCATGGGTCACCATTTTCTGTATGCCAATATTGCCAATGCCCAAAGCAAGCAGGATGTGCTCGACCTGATCGGCCAGCAGTTCATGTTGACGGTGGCTGTGGGCAAGAACTTTGATTCGCTCTACGACAGCATGACCGACCCAGTGCACAAGTCCGGTCCGCAACCCGGCTTCATTGTGGTGCTGGAGCACATTCCTGCGCATGCCAAGTTTGACAAGGAAGCGCGTGAACAGTTGCTCGACATCTTCCGTGACACCGCTGACTACTGGGGTGACCGCAAGATTCCTTTCCGCTGCTTCTATTCGTTTTCGGTGGCCCGTGCTGCACACACCAGCAAGGGTGACCACGCCCAGTTGTCGAGCAATCCGCCGACCTCCGGCATTGAATTGCTGACGGAAAACGGTGAAAAAATGCCAACCGACAAGCTGCTCGACATTTCGCCGCAAGCGCTGCGCATGAGCAGCCCGTTCAACGCCGGCTACTGGACGACCGCTTGACCTGAAGCCTGTGCGCTGGCCACTGCCAGCGCCAGCGCCAGGTATTCGTCCACCGGCACCTCTTCAGCGCGCCGCTGGACATCAAACTCCCCCGCAAAATTCTTCGCCTGCAACCACGCACCGAGCGTGTGGCGCAGCAGTTTTCGGCGCTGGCTGAAGGCGACCTGCACCAAGGCGCTGAGAGCCTGCTCATTCAGCGCGACTGCATCTATCCGTGGCACCATGCGGACCACGGCACTGTCCACGCGTGGCGGCGGATCAAAACTCTCTGGTGGCACAAACAGCACGTTTTCCATCGCGTAACGCCATTGCAGCATCACGCTCAACCGGCCATAAGCAGCCGTTGACGGCTTGGCCACCATGCGGTCGATCACTTCTTTTTGCAGCATGAAGTGCTGGTCTTCGATGACGTCCACGTACTGCAGCAAATGGAACAGGATCGGCGTGGAAATGTTGTAGGGCAGGTTGCCCACCACACGCAGGCGAGGCGTTGCCTGGGCCTGGGCCAACTGGGCAAAATCCACTTTCAGCACGTCGGATTCGATCACCCGCAACTGGCCGTGGCTGCGCAGACGCTGCGCCAGATCGCGGTCCAGCTCGATCACAGTCAGGGCACCCACACGCTCTACCAGCGGCTGTGTCAATGCGGCCAGGCCCGGGCCAATTTCGACCATGGCCTGCCCTGGTTGTGGATCGATGGCTTGCACAATGGCCTCGATGATGGCGCCGTCGGCCAGAAAATGCTGGCCAAATCGTTTGCGCGGGATGTGCGTGCCGGGTTTCATGCGTGCTCGCTTATTGAGGCGGCTGGCGCAACTCGACATAGGCCCGATCACGCAAATCCCGGGACCAGGTTTGCGCGGATTCCTCCAGCTTTTTCTCGCGCAACATGGCACGCACCGAGGCGCGTTGCTCGGCTTCGCTGAGCTTCGCCTGACGCCGCTCCTGCAACTGGATCAGGTGCAGCCCAAAGCGTGACATCAGTGGCTCACTGACCTCACCCGGCGCCAACTGATTCATCACATTTTCAAATTCGGGCACAAACATGCCCGGACTGGCCCAGCCCAGGTCGCCGCCCTGCGCGGCGCTGCCATCTTGCGAATGTTCGCGCGCCAGCGCGGCGAAATCTGCCTGTCCGGCCTGCACCCGCTTTTTGAAATCAAGCAAGCGCGCGCGTGCCTGGGACTCATTAAGTTGGGCCGTTGGTCGCAGCAGAATATGGCGGGCTCGACTTTGCGTAACCGACATGGCGGGCAAGCCCGGGTTGACTTTTTCCACAACCTTCAGAATATGAAAGCCAGCCGGCGAGCGCACCAGGTCAGCCACTGCGCCTGCTGACACCTGCCGCGTCGCCTCGACAAACAATTCCGGATAACGTTCGGTGCTGCGCAAACCCAATTGACCGTCATTGGACTGTGCCGCAGGATCGGAGTAGGCGCGCACCAGGGCGGCAAAGTCGTCGCCTGCCCGCGCGCGTTCCAGCACCTTGCTCGCTTGTGCCTGCAAGGCTTGCACCTGATCCGCATTGGCTGACTCAGGAACGGCGATCAGGATTTGCGCCAGATTGATTTCGAGTTGGCCTGCATCCGGCGTGTTTTGCTGCGCTTGCAGATAGGCGTCGATGTCGGACTCGCTCACCCGCACCCGTGAATCGAGATCGCGTTCGCGCAAGCGCTGAATCAAAATCTGGTCTCGCAACTGGTTTCGGAATTGACTCAGGCTTATGCCCTCAGACTCAATCTGCTTGCGCAGCTGCGCAAGTGTCATCTGATTTTGGGCGGCAATCGATTGTTCGGCCTGTTCAATGTCGGCATTGTCAGCACGAATGCCTGATTCGCGTGCAAATTGAATCAGGGCTTTCTGGGTGATCAGGCGTTCCAGCGCATCGGCGTTCAGACGCGAGAGATCGGGGGCCGGCCGACGCTGCGCAGCGAACAGTTGCTGCATGCGTTGCGCTTCACGTTGCACCTCGTTGTTAGTCACCGGCTCGGAGTTGACCACCGCCACAATGAAGTCAGAGGTGGTGATTCGGCTGGCTGGACTGGGTGCACCCGCGCTGGGCGCAGCGCGCAAAGCTTGGGCCTGTACCTGGGAGCAAAGCAAAGTCGTGGCCACAACCACAGATAAAAATTTAAAGCGAACAGTCATGATGGTTCAATCGTAATTACCGAAACGGCTGGGCAGGCCACCGGGCTCGCGCAGGATTTGGTAGCCAGGGATGTTGTCCTTGAGTGACTTGAGCGGATTGACTCCGAGTCGGGTAAACCCCACAAATTCCAGCTGGAACATGATGCGCTGGGTGGCGGTACTGGTGCTGGTTTGCAGGCGCTCGAACACGATGCGCCCCAGCCAGCAATCGGCATCATATTCAAAACCCAGAAGTGCGTTGACCAGCTTGCGCTCGTTTATGCTGTAGTTCAGGCGTCCCACGCTATACCAACGTCCCCCGCCCTGGCCCTGTCCGGCGCCCAGGTTCTGCCCCTTGTCGCCCCACAGGTCGTTGACCGGCCATTGCCAGCCAAGATCAACCTGCTCGCTGACATCACGCTGGAATCGGTAGGCCGCGGTGACCGTGCGGTAGTGACCAGGGCTGTAACGCGCACTCAGGGTGGAGCGCACCGACTGCTCGGTGGTGGGGTTGAACTGGACCGTGGCATCCATGCTCCAGCGCGGGTCCCAATGGATCGAACCACCCAGCAGCAGGTCGCTGACCCCGTTCTGGGCCGGTACATCTCCCGGCAGGGTCACGTTTTGGTCAGAAAAGCGCAGACGCTGGGCTACCCCCAGGCGCACCACTTCTGCGCCTGTGGCCGGGTCCAGCAAGCGGCTGGTGACCCCAAGTGTGAGCAAATTGCTGTCAGAGATGCGGTCATTGCCGACAAAGGCGTTTTCGGTGTAAATCGTGGCCAGATTAAAGTCATTGGCGCCCGAATCGTAATTGGGCAGCAGGCTTTGATCGCGGTAGGGGGTGTTGACATAAAACGCCCGCGGCTCCAGCGTTTGACTCAGCTTGCGGCCAAACAGGCTGGTGTCGCGCTCGAACACCAGGCCACTGTCCAGGCTGAAGGTCGGCACCACGCGGCGGACCGAGGTGTCGCCGTTGGCCAGCGCGGTGTCAAACTGGTATTGGCTGGCATGCAACTTCACTGTGGGCGTCAGGAACCCGCCCCCTGCCTTCATCGGGTAACTGGCTTGCAGCACGGCAAAGCCACGCTGGCCATTGGCCTGCAAGGTGCGTGTCGGGTCAGACTGAAAGCGGGTGAAGTCAGCGTCCAGCGCGTAGTTGAATCCCGCCTCATGGCCGCCCACATAACTGGTACTGAACTGGGGCAGGCGGTCGTAGGGTGGGATGATGGGTGCCGTGACATCCTGCAGCGTTTGCCACTTGAGCGTGCGCACACGGTTGACCCAGGCCCCTTGGGTCCAGGACAAGGTGGCGTCGTTGGCCAGCAGGCGCTGTGTCAGTGAATCGCTGGAGCGGGTGAAGTCACGCCAGTAATTGTCGTCACTGACCCGGTTCAGGCTCAGATTCAGGCGGGCGCCGTCCTTGGTCCAGGCGCTTGCAATTTGGGCCTGATGGTTCAGGTTCAGGCCCCAGCGGTTGGAATTGCGCAACAGGTCAGAGGGCATCCAGTCCAGGTTCAGGTTACCTGTGTAGTTGGCCTCCAGATAACGGAATTCAGTGTCCAGATTGACGCCGCGCTTGCCCATCACGGTCGGTGTCAGGGTGAGATCCCGGTTGGGCGCCATGTTCCAGTAGTAGGGTACCGAGATCTCGGTGCCATTGACGGTGTCGAGCCCGATGCTGGGTGGCAGCACGCCGGATTTGCGTTTTTCGCTGAGCGGAAAACTGATGTAAGGCACCGGCAGCAGTGGCAAGCCCTTGAAACTCAGCAAGGCCCCGGTGGCGGTGCCCACATCCTTCTCGTTGTCGAGGTTGAGGGTGCTGGCTTTCAAAATCCAGTCGGGCAGCCAGCTTGGCCCCGGTAAACGGCGGCAGGTGGTGAAGGTGGCGTTGTGGATGACGGCCCGTTGCTCATCCAGAAAATCAATGCGATCGGCCTCACCGTGGGCCTCATTGCGCAAGAAGCGGTAACTTGGCTGATTGAAAAACCCCTCAAAAGTATCCAGCCGCAACTCCAGCAGCGGGCCTTCATAGACGTTGCCTGCGCGGTTGATCAGCACATGCCCCTGCGCCCGGGCCACATCGGTGGGCTGGGTGTACTCCAGCCGGTCAGCCTTGATGACCAGATCACCCCGGCGCAGCATGGCATCACCCTCCACCACTGTCTCCTGATCCGGTCGCCCGGTGATGCGCTGGCCCGAGACAAAACTGGGCAGGCTATTGCGCACCTCGGGGTTTATCCGCTCTTGCAACAGCGGGCTGGTTTGCAGATTCAAAGCTGCGTCAGTGGCTGGCTGTGCACTCACCACAGCCGACTGCAGCAGCATCGCCAGCGCGCTCCAGCGCAACAGCCTGGCGCGTCCGTTGATTCGAAACGCGGGTGTGTCGGGTCTCAGGCGACGCATGTGGAAGACGCGCAGTGAACGAAAACGGGTACGGGCATGAGGTTAGCGCGGTTGATGACAGGACAGATTTGTAGAATGGATTATCCATGAGCCAAGCACTAACCCCCCAAGCCTCCCCACCGCCAGCCATTGTCTGGAACGACTCCCTTCGCGCCGATCAATTTGCCCGCTGGCTCAGCGCCACCGCCGCCGAGCATGGCTTGCAGATTGAAAGCCTCCGTCTGGCCTCGGCCGATGCCAGTTTCCGGCGTTATTTCCGCATCGATGCCGCCAACGGCAGCCGCATCATCATGGACGCGCCACCCGACAAGGAAAACAGTGTGCCCTTTGTGAAAGTGGCAGGCCTGATGCATGCCGCCGGTGTCCATGCCCCGCAAGTGCTGGCCTGGGACGAGCCGTCGGGGTTCATGCTGCTGCCCGACCTGGGCACGCAAACCCTGATGCAAGTCATTCACCGTGACGACGCCAGCGCCAACCTGCCGCGTTACCTGCAGGCAGTTGACGCGCTGATTGCCTGGCAACTGAGTTCCAAACCTGATGTGTTGCCACCCTATGACGAAGCGCTGTTGCGCCGTGAGCTGGCGCTGTTTCCTGACTGGTACATCGCACAGCACAAAGGCGTGGTGCTGGATGAGGCCATGCGCAAGACGCTCGACAAGGCTTTCGATCAAATCATCAGCCAGAACCTGAGCTGGCCCAGCGTTTTTGTGCACCGCGACTTCATGCCGCGCAACCTGATGGTCTCCGGGCCCGACACCCTGGGCGTGCTCGATTTTCAGGACGCCGTGTACGGCCCCATCACTTACGACATTGCCAGCCTCATGCGCGATGCGTTTCTGAGCTGGGAAGAAGACTTTTGCCTCGATGTCACCATCCGTTACTGGGAAAAAGCGCGCAAGGCCGGTCTGCCGGTAGGCGACGACTTCGGCGAGTTTTACCGCGGCGTGGAATGGATGGGCCTGCAGCGTCACCTCAAGGTGGCTGGCATCTTTGCCCGCCTCACGCTGCGCGACGGCAAACCCCAATACCTGGCCGACACGCCGCGATTCATCAACTACATCCGCACCACCTGTGCCCGCTACCGCGAGCTCAAGCCCTTGCTGCGCCTGGTGGACAAAATCGAAGGCATTGAAGAGCCCAATATATTTGGCTTTGGGCGGCAGTGAGGCAAAGCAGAATAAGTCAACTAAAGTCGGCCATGCCCCGTTTTTACTGCCCCACGCCCTTGACCACTGGTGAACTGCTCGACTTGCCCGCCAGCGCGGCGCGCCATGTGCAGGTGCTGCGCCTGCAGCCCGGTGCTGTGATCACCCTGTTCAACGGTGGGCCGGATGTGCCAGCCAGCGACGGCGGCGAATATGAGGCTACCGTCACCCAGATGGGCCGCAGCCACGTGCAGGTGCAGGTGGGTGCGCACACGGCGGTGGAACGTGAAGCCGCGCTGCAGGTGCATCTGGTGGTTGGCATGCCGGCCAACGAGCGCATGGACTGGCTTGTGGAAAAGGCCACTGAGCTGGGTGTGGCCAGCATCCAGCCGCTCATGACCGAGCGCAGCGTGCTGCGTCTGAGCGGCGAGCGCGCCGACAAAAAACAGGCGCATTGGCAAAGTGTGGCGGTGTCGGCCTGTGAGCAGTGCGGTGGCAACCGGGTGCCACGCGTGTTTGCGGTGATGACGCTGGCGCAGTGGCTCAAGGCACAAACCGCTCAAGATGCTGTGCAAACCCAACGCCTGCTGTTGTCCCTTCGGCCTGAAACACTGGGGCTGCGCGCAGCGGCCCACCCGGCAGCTGCGGCCATCACCTTCCTGTCGGGCCCAGAGGGTGGTTTGAGCACCGCCGAAGAAGACGCGGCATTGGCGCAGGGTTTTGTCCCGGTCACACTTGGGCCGCGTGTGCTGCGCTCCGAAACCGCCGCCATCGCGGCCGCTGCGGCGCTGCTGATCTAACGCGACAGCGTATAAACCGAGGTGCCAGCCAGCAGGTTGGGCAGCAGGCGCACCACCTGGCCGTCCTGCAGGCCAAAGCTGTCCTGCACCAGCAGGCGGTTGCGGCTGGCCAGAACGCCGAGGTCGGCATGGGTGCCGACACGAATGTTGGGCGTGTCAAACCACTGGTAAGGCAGGCGTTTGGTCACCGGCATGCGCCCGCCCAGCACACTCAGGCGATTCGGCCAATGGGCGAAATTGGGGAAAGCCACAATGCCCAGACGTCCTACGCGCACGGTTTCCAGCAACATCACCTCGGCATTGCGCAGGTGTTGCAGGGTGTCGATTTGCAGCACCACATCAAAGCTGGCATCGGCAAAAGTGGACAGGCCTTCGTCGAGGTTGAGCTGGAGCACGTTGACGCCGCGCTTGACACAAGCCTGCACATTGGCATCGTCGATCTCGACGCCATAACCGCTGCAGCCGCGCGCCTGGATCAGGTGCGCCAGCATGGCGCCGTTGCCGCAGCCGAGGTCGAGCACGCGTGATCCCGGGGGGACCAGTTCGGCAATGGCGAGCTGGGTGGCGTTGACCCGGGCGCTGGCGCTCATGCGGCCTCCCCTGCCGGCTTGACGACACTGTTGAAGTAGGAACGGATGACGCCCATGTAGCGGGCATCGTCGAGCAAAAAGGCATCGTGGCCGTGGGGCGCGTTGATTTCGGCGTAACTCACGTCACGTTTGTTGTCGAGCAGCGCCTTGACGATCTCGCGGCTGCGCTTGGGCGCAAAGCGCCAGTCGGTGGTGAAACTCACCAGCAGGAACTTGGACGTGGCGCGCGCCAGGGCCAGGCTCAGATTGCCCTCAAACTGGCGTGCGGGGTCAAAATAGTCGAGCGCGCGGGTGATCAGCAAATAGGTGTTGGCGTCAAAGTATTCGGCAAACTTGTCACCCTGGTAGCGCAAATAGCTCTCTATCTGGAACTCGACTTCCTGGGTGCTGAACTGGTAT
>JACCDQ010833335.1_pt1 | contig 32954 bp, 69 predicted proteins | sample 7446031 | NCBI WGS metagenome assembly JACCDQ01 (sample SAMN15323442, study PRJNA562643) | freshwater metagenome | isolation source: river surface water | place: USA:Blue River Watershed | collected 2017-08-17 | reverse complement strand
AATTGGTGCAACAACGGACTGACCCTCAAACACGCCGACCCTGCTATGATCGATCGTGCGCAACATTGCGATGGCCTGCTCATGGCATTCTTGCCCACTCCTGCTCCGCTGATCGAAACTGTGTCTGGCTGGTTTGGCGACACTGATCGTCAAGCAGAGCTGGAAGCACAGCGTGCGCGTAATGTTGCGCAGTATGGCTCCCCGGACTGGTATGACTGGAACGTGAAGCACTGGGGGACCAAATGGGACTTCGAATTCGACAGTGTTGAGCGCGTTGACGACAACACGCTGACCGCTCGATTTGACAGTGCTTGGAGCCCGCCTATTGAGGCGTATGAGAAGCTGGAAGAGCTGGGCTTTGAGATCGATGCCAAATACTACGAACCTGGCATGTGCTTTGTGGGGACCTATGTAACTGGGTTGGGTGAATGCACCTTCAACTACACTGCTGGCGCGCAGGACGTTCGCGACGAGGTCGGTGAGGAGTTGGACGACTTCTTTGGCATCAGTGAGTCAATGGCACAAAACGAAGAAGACGACCAGGACGAATAAGTGTTACCAGGGGCCCAAATTGGGCCCCGTTGTGTTATAATACACACATAGCAACGCAACACAAGGAGCAGCAGATGAAGTACTTCAAGATCGTAGCAGAAAACGTTAGTGATGTTGACACCCTGTGCGAGGAGCTGGAACTGGCCAGCTACACTGTGGCGAATGTGTATCGCTTGCCCGTGTTTGACAGCATGACCCAACTGTTGATCAGTACTGAGCGCCTTATTACAGGCACTGCTGAGGACATTGTGTGGGACTACAACTGCGGCGCGTTCCTCCACACTACGCAACTCAGTGAAGAAGAATTTTACGATCTGGTGGACGTTTGAGTGTATAATACACACATAGACAGCAACAAGGAGCTATTATGTCGAAAATTGAATCGTTGGTAAAACAGGCCGGTGGAGAAACATATACTGGAATCTTTGGTAGTCCCAACTCTGTCAAGTTCTGTGGCGAAGAATTAGATCGGTTCGTCCAGCTCCTCGTTGAGGAAGTGGCCCAGCACCTAACCAACATCGGGCAGGATGCGGTTCGTGAGCAGGTAGAAAAGTTTGCAGAGGACTTGCTGAATCGCTGATTTTGATGTTATAATACACTTACACGAAACAACACAAGGAGTGGCAGATGGCAATGTGGGACTTGACTGGCATGCGTGTCAAGTTGGGCGGGCGGATCGCACACACTGTGGCCCTGGACGCGCCCATCCGTGTGTACGGCGCAACTCGCGACCGAGTGATCATAGACCACGAACAAGTTTTGCAAGTAGCGGACGCAAACTGCGCGGCTTGAGTGTATAATACACACATGGCAACGCAACACAAGGAGCAAACTGTGCAAGCAGACGAAATTTTCGGCACGTACTTGGATGAGAATTTCCGCAGCTACGAAGGCGAGCGTGGTGTGCGCAACCTGGAGCAACTGTGCGAGACTCTGGGCTACGGCCAGGGCTACATGCGCAATCGTGCCGTTGAGGAGTTCCTTTCGGATAACCCGGGCGCTGTGCAAGCTGTGGTCGACTTTATCGGCGAGTGGACTGCGCGCAGCACAGAGTGGCAAAATAAGTTGGCCAGCGCAGTTACTTGCGACGAATGAGTGTATAATACACTTACCGTAAACAACACAGGAGCTAACAAATGATCAACGACTATGCTGCACTTAAAGTGGGTGATATGGTTGCCGTGGCCAAGCACGGCAGCTGGAACATCACCAATCAGGGCATTTATGTGGTGTCCAAAGTCAACAAGGTCAAGGTCACAGTGCAACGCATTGGTGACAACTATGAACGTGTCTTTAGCGTTCGCAAGCGCCGCGAGCTGAATGGGTTCGACGATGTGTACCACAGCGCATTCCTGGAGACTGTGGAAGAGCAAACTGCCCGTGAGAATCAACGGCGGCGTGAAGTGGAAGTCAAGAACATGTGGCGCGAAGCAGAGGGTGCAGCAACACGCCGCAACTTGACTCAGCTCAAAGATCTGGTCGAGAAACTGTCGCAAGTTACGGTCTAATACAACACAGGAACGCAATATGGAACAGACTCAAATGATTCGGGAATTGGCCCAGGGCATCTTGCCCAAGTGGCCGCAGATGCTGGTGACCGGGCGACCGGTTACTGTGGAGCAAGCTAAAGAAATCATCTTCCTTACCGATGCTTTCTTGACTGACGCCAGCGAGTACTCGGGTGGCAACTGCCACGAGTTCAACCAGTTTTATCGCAAGCTGGCTGGCCTGGATCAACTGCAAGTGGAACGGAAATACCCTGAAGGTCTTGCATACCGTGATGCTGACTGGGACCGCATGCACAAGCTTAGGAGTTCTCTGGGGTTTGTCAACACCAACTACGTTCACAACGACTGGGCCAGCTGTAGCTTTATTGGTGGTCCCCACGGCTGGTGCCATCCCGATGGTACCATCAGCTTCAGTGACAACGTGGGCAAGTGGCCTAGCATTGATGAGATCCTGCACGACTGGAGTGTTGTGGCCTGCGCCTTCCCGTTCCTGGATCTGAATGTGACCCTCATGAGTGGGGAAAGCTGCGAAGACGACAGCGAGCCTGTGATTAACATTCGAGTACTCAACGGTGAAGCACGCCCAGAAACGCCCGACATCAGCGTTCACCAGTGGCTAAAAGCCCCAAGTACCCAGGACACGATTGCAGCGTTTATCGCTCAGATGAATGCGGGCACGAGCCGTGAGATTGGACTGCCCCATCACTGGTATGAACTTTTTGGAGAACGTGTTCGCAAAGCCATTGCACGGCTTTGAAAAGGTGCTATACTACAGACATCAGCAACACACTAGGAGTAGATGATGGCATATGTCGACCAAGCAATGAAAACCGCCCGTGCTGCGCGCATTCGTGAACTGCTCAAGCAGTATGGTCTCAAAGGTACGCTCAGCGTCAAGAACCACATGGAGTTGCGTTTGACCGTCACTGCGGGCAACATTGACTTCATTGGTGTGCATAACTGCAAAGCTGAGCAGAATGCTGCTGCTCGGAACGAGCGTGTTCACTATGCAAAAGACCACATCCAGGTCAACACTTACTGGATTGACAGCTGGTTTGACGGCCGCGCAGCAGAGTTCCTCAAAGCCGCAGTGGATGCGCTCAAGGGTACTGACTACTACGATCACAGCGACATCCAGACTGACTATTTCAATACCAGCCACTATGTTGGGATTTCGATTGGCAAGTGGAATAAACCCTACTCCTTGACCGTTTGACAATAGGGGCGCAAGCCCCTATAATACATACATCGCAACAACATACTGGAGCACCAAATGGCTGTTCAACTCAAAGACAACAACACCGCTTTCATCAACATTAACAGCCTGATTTTTGGTCATGGTGATGTGGAACGAAACATCGTTGCAGCCATCATCAACAGCTCGGCTGATGCCATCGTTGAGCAGCTGCTGGATTGTCAAGAAGATATTGCCGACGAACTGACCCGCCGTGAAGTCCTGGTACACCTTAATGGCAGTCTCAAGAAAAGTGCTAGCGAGCTGATCAGTGACATGCTGGCTGACCTCAGTGTCGGTCTCAATCGTGCCCTTGACGAGGCTACAATTGAAGCAGTGGTCACCAACATGCAGTTTGAGCCTGCCAGCGGCCTTGTGGAAAATGTGGATGTGGTACTGGACGTCAAGTTTAGCCAATAGCCCAAAACTGTGTTATAATACACACAAGCAAGCAGGAACAAGAGTCAATTCAATCACTGCCGGGGTTGACTACAATTTCAAAGGCAGTATAATACAGACATGTTCAACAACACGCAGGAGCGTAAAATGATCGACATTAACAACCTGATGACCCAAGATCAAGCTGATGCCCACACCCGCATCAACGAGATTGACCAGCAAATTGCAGCACTGCGCGCTCAAGCCAAAGCACTGCAGGCACAGGACCGCAAGGAAAAGCACCGCGCTGAAGTGCTGGCACGCCGTGAGCAACGCCGCGCAGAGCGTGAGGCATCCCGTGCTGTCCAAGCTGAACGGGTTGCTGAGATTCGTGAAATGATGGCTGCTGCAGGTATTAGCCTGCGTGACCTCAAAGCTGCACTGGCTTGACACTAGGGGCGCAAGCCCCTTATAATACACACATCGCAACACACATTTTTTCCTGGAGTACATTATGGCACAAGACCTCTTCCACAGCCGCTACAACCGCAACGAACTCGCTGAGTTTTTCAGCGACTACTTCCGTGACATCCACGGCTACCGCCCGGAGATTGCTGACACTGAGGGCCGCGCTGCGCTGGTGAGCCGCATCGAGGATCTGGATGAGTATGTAGCAACCCACGGGGGATACGTTCCTGCTTAAATCTGTGTTATAATACACACTTGTTCAACAACACAAGAGCGCAAAAATGATCGATCTTAACGCTATCCTCACGCAAGCGATGACACAAGCAGTGCAGTCTGCAGTTGATACTGCTATTCAGCCCTTGCTGGTGCGTATCCGGATTCTGGAAGACCGGCTTGAAGAGCAGACGTTTACTGCGGCGGTCAAGCAGATCGTGCAACACGAGTTTGCGATCACGGACTTCAACGATCTGATTACTTTTGATGCTGACAGTGTGGACTTTGACCGCGTTTACGAAAGCACTGAATTCGAAGAAGCGGTCTGCAGTGTAATACGCAACAGTCTGTGATCAATGGGGGCAATGCCCCCATTTTCATGTTATAATTGACATATCGCAACACATAACTTCCAAATGATCAAACGCGCCTTCTCCGCAATCAGTCGCTTTAACCATAACATCTGGATGGCCAGTCTGGACAGTGGCTTTGTCACTGCCTGTATTGGCGTAGTTTACTCGTTGGCCAGCATCGTGGCGCTGCTCCTAATCATAGCGTGGCCGTGGCCAGTACTCACTGCAATGGTGATCACTACTATCGCCCGATTGATTTATGCAGGCGTAACGGCACGGTAAACTGTGCTATAATACACACATACAGAAACACACAAGGAACAGCCGAATGAGAATGAGCTCTATCACTTACCAAGTCACAGTGACCCAAGACTGCACCACATGGCGATTGGACGGCCAACTGCATCGGGAAGACGGTCCTGCCATTGAAAATGCAAATGGCCGTCGGTTTTGGTTTCTCAAAGGTCAACTGGTGACTGAAGAACAACACCAACGGCGAACTCAACCTGCGGTGGAGCTGACCGTTGCTGAGATCGAAAAATTGCTGGGCAAACGAGTCAAAATTGTCAAATAAGTGTTATAATTGACACATAGCAACGCAATATAAGGAACACACATTATGGCAAGCAAAGAATTTATCTTCGGTACAAACCCGAAGTCGAACGTAGTTTACCTGGACTCTGAACAAGGTCAATTTGTGACTCACAACTATGCGCAGGTCAACTACGGGTTCGGCACGCGGCGTGATAATCCCCTGACCCTGGAGCTGGGAATCGATGAACAGTTGTTTGACGTTGAGGACATTGATGAACTCATCAGTTTCTTGTCTGCTGCCCGAACCCACTTGGCAGAGCTTCAAGCTAAAAAGCATCAGCGACGCTGAAAACTGTGCTATAATACACACATAGCAACACACCATTGTATGACGATGATTACTCTTAACAAAATCAATGAACTTGCTAGTCTGTCGACACAGCAACTGACCCAACTTATCCAAGATGCAGGATACACGAAAGATGAGTTTGTGAATTCTACGTTTGTTGGTCTTAGCAATACGTGTGAGTTTTGTTATCGTGTAGAGTATGTCGATGGTTTTCACGATATTGTTTCGGCAAATGTATTCGTTACATACAATTCTCGCAAAGATAAAATTAACATTGATTATTAAGGAGTGAAATAATGGCAACTCGTGGCACTATCGCAGTTCATCATGCAGACGGCACTGTTAGTCAAATCTATGCGCACTGGGACAACTACCTGGAGGGCACTGGCCAGCTGCTGCTGGACTGCTACAACACACTGGAGCTGGCTGAGGATCTGATCAAGCCTGGCGACATCAGCAGCGTGGGATCCGATGTTGCTCACACTGAGTACTATGGACGCGATCGTAGTGAAGACGGCGCTGAGCCCAACGTCTACTCCAACTTGAACAGCTACCACAAATACCTGCTGGGTGAAGAGTTCAACTACCTCTTTACTCGCGGGCAGTGGCTTGTGGAGCACTCGGGCACTGGCGGCGAGTATGTGAGCTTGGCCGAGGCAGTGCAAACTGCTTGACACTAGGGGCGCAAGCCCCTTATAATACACACATCACAACAACTGGAGAACACAATGAGCCGCTTTGCATTTCTCTACGAAGATCCTGACTACGACCTGGATCACCCCAGCGACATCGACGAGCAGGACATGAGTCCCACTCCACAACTGCCCCACGAGCAATTTGATCCCTACGAAACCATCAACAGCTGACACAATGCGCAACACTGCAACCCAGATCATTGATATCACTGTGCGCTTGTACTTGCGCCCCAATGCTGACCCTAACGAAGTAGTTGAAAACATGGATTACAGCTTCTACATGGAGGACGACTCTGGTCGTCCTCTTATTGAAGATACCACAATCCTTAACGCCGAAGTTGTCTGAACCTGTTGTATAATTGAAGCACTGCAAGACGCAGTGTTAACCAACCCCAAGGAGTACACAATGAGCACTTACACCCACGCAGGCGTTAGCCGTCGCAATGGCAATTTTAAAGTTCGTTTCAGCAACCGTGACAGCTATGTTGATGCACTGACCAAAGCCGGTGATACCGACATCGACATGATCCCGTTGCGCGAGCCCATGACCAAGGAAGAAGCTATCGATTATTTGATCGGTATCGATTTCCCCAATGGCAACGATGAGGTCATGGATGCACTGGAAGATGCCCGCGTGCGTCGTGCAGACCGTGCAGCCACTGCTGATAAGCCGCGCAAGCCGCGCAAGTCGCGCACTGTGGACCCCATGGGCATTCGTAACCAGCTGGCGCGGTTGGATCCTGAGGTCCGCGGCGCACTGTTGGAAGACCTGCTGGCGCAGCACTTGGCCAACGACTTTGCTGCAGCTGCTGAAGATACTGAGACTGAGGCCGACGACGCTGAAGAGTCTGAAGAGTCTGAAGAAGATGTTGACACTCCCACCACGCACGTGCTTGCTGAACTGGAAGACGAAGAAGCACCCTTCTAATGACATTAGCGCCGAAAGGCGCTATAATTCATGCATAGCTAACAAAGGAGTGCGCAGTGAACGCGACAGTTTGGATCATGGTAATGTATGCATATGGCAACACTATTAACATTGGGCCTGAGTTCTCAACTCAAGACAAGTGCGAACGAGCTGCTGTAGCAGTTGCCCAGAGTAGTGGCAACCAAGCGTTGGTGGGCACCATTCGCCGTCCCTGGTGTGTACGCATTGAAAAATAATCAGTTTTCGTGTATAATACATTTACCACAACACACTGGAGCACGTTATGTTCAAAGAAGAAAACTACACCCGCATCATCTGCAACCGCAGCGATTTGTTCGAGGTCTGCAAGCGCGGCTTTGTTGCGCAAAGGATTGGCGACTTGTGGTGCGAGGGCTGGATGTTGACCACTCGCCTGAGTCAGCTGTCTGCTCCTTACAGGATTGGCTAATATGAGCTGGAACTTGTTTTTGGACGACGAGCGGCACCCAGTTGACCCTGACCGTTGGGTTGTTTGCCGCAGCTCGGATGAGGCCATCACACAGTGCCTTATCCGAGATGAGTTCCCTGCTGAGATTGCATTTGACCACGATCTGGGCGGTGCTGACACCAGTATGTATTTCATTCACTGGATGATTGCGATGCACTATGACGGAGACATGCACATGACCACGCCCATAGTGTACACTGTGCACAGCCAAAACCCCATCGGTGCCAGGAACATCCAAGGCATCATGGAAGGCTGGATTCAGGATGTTTTTGGTGGTTGACCACAAGTGGGCGAATTTAAATTCTAGAGTTGGTTCAGCATACAACATGCGCTCCAGTCCTAGAATTTAATATCGCTCACCACTGGCTCAAAAAACTTCAATGAAATCAATGGGCAAGTATATGAAAAAGCGTGTGATTTCTGCTATAATTTTGTATGCGTCGTCGTGAACGCTAGATTACAAAAACTATAAAATGACACAAAATTATGATCACTGCCCGTATTTTTATGTGATACGTCACAAGAAAACTGGTATAAAATATATTGGGGCTAAATGGGGGCCTAAACTAACGCATCCTGATTTACTACTTAAGCCAGGCGGTTACACTACGTCATCTGATTTGATTAACTCTATGATTGATAACGAGGGCATGTCTTCGTTTGAAATCGAAGAAATTGTTATTGAATCAGAACTGCCTGATGAATTTGAATCAGTTGCTGAATATGAAATATATCGTATAGCAGAATCAAAAGCTGTTATTAGTGGTGAGTATTTTAATGGCGGGAATACTCGATTAAAGCTCTCAATACACGGATCTAAAAAAATTGATCTTGGTTATTGGTTTTATCGGCAGAATGATCATTTGATTGACGTTTTAGATCAAGGTATTGATTTGCCTTGGATGTTTCAAGAAGACGATTTGGATTTACCAGAATCTGCATCAGATGAGATTAAAAAAGAGCAGTCAGATGCAGTAAGTATAATTCGTCAGTTCCTAAAGTCAAGATCATTAACACCCATGCGCCCAGTAGAAGTCGGTCTGCCACCTAGTTATGTTGACTGGCGACCGGAAGCACTGTACCAAGTAATCCATGACTTGGCACACAACTTTGGAAGTATACTGCGAGTTCAACGTAAGCGTCGAAACTTCTGAAGACTTCAGTTCCGAGTAGCACAATACAGCTGACTTTGTGCTATAATACACACATAGCAACTAACAAAGGAACATAACATGGCACGACCCGCAGCTGGTAAAGCAACCACAGTCTTGGAATTTGATACTGACGCACTCGCAGCCCGCGAAGCAGCTGTTGCTCTTGAAACCGATAATGAGATCCTGGACCGGTTGGGTGAGCGTTTCATGGTGCTGGATGAGATGACCCGAGCAGTTCGAACTGGTGATGTTCGGGCAATGATTGTATCTGGTCCCCCGGGTGTGGGCAAGAGCTATGGTGTTGAAGCAGTACTTGAGAAGGCTGACCTGTTCACCAAACTCAGCGACAAAAAACCCAAGTACGAGATTGTCAAAGGCTCCATGAGCAGCCTGGGACTCTACGCCAAGCTTTACGAATTCAGTGCACCCGGCAGCGTTGTTGTGTTTGACGATTGTGATGGTGTGCTCATGGACGAGCTGAGCCTCAACATCCTCAAGGGTGCACTGGACAGCGGCGAGCATCGTTATATCAGCTGGAACTCAGACAGCCGTCTGTTGCGTAATGAAGGCATTCCTGACCGGTTTGACTTCCGTGGCGCTGCAATCTTTATCACCAACATCAACTTTGGCATGGTGCGCAGCAAGAAGCTCCGTGAGCACTTGAAGGCGCTGGAAAGCCGTTGCCATTACATTGATCTGGAAATGAATACCATGCGCGAAAAGATGCTGCGCATTCAACAAGTGGTCACCCAAGCTGGAATGCTGGACCGCTACAACTTTGATGATGTGGCCAAAGCAGAGCTCATGGCCTACGTGGAAGACAACAAGCTGCGCTTGCGGGAGTTGAGTCTTCGTATGATGCTCAAGATCGCTGACCTGCGCAAGAGTTTCCCCCGTAGCTGGCAAGCCATGGCCCGCACTACTTGCATGACCAAATAAGGAACCCTAATGAATATTTTTCGATCAATCCTGGTAGCAATCCCTTTTATGACCGTGGGCATTGCCCTGTCCGCTGCTGAGGTCAGCATAGCAGGGTGGCCCTTTTGGGTTATCCTAATCAGCTTGGCTGTTGCTGCCCTACTCGACTATGGGCGGTGCACTAAATGATGATGCTCTCCGCATTTGAACGTGGCGTGGTCTGGGCAGCCATGGCCATGGTGATGGGCACTGTCGACGTCACTATTACATCCTGGCAATTTTGGGCCATTCTGGCGTTGGTCTTTATCATCCAGTGGTCAGCACTCAATGTGGGCCGTGAAGATGGTGCAATTACTACACTGCAACTGCCTGTGACAGAATTCAGTCGACTACAACAAAAACTTTTTGAAGAGGTGCCCAAATGATATCCCCTACATATACCAACTGCCAGTGGATCGGAGAAGGTGAGGGGTGTGAGCATGATACTGTCCCAGGGCGCGCCTACTGCGAGCAGCATCTCTGGCGTGTTTACGAGCATGGTTCAGCTAACTCACGACGCCACAAAGACATCCGCACTGCTGCATCAGTGCACACTTGGGAAAGTTTGTTTAATGAAGCAGTGGAAGAGCTGATTAATGAAGACCCTGAATTCTAACTATTAAACACTAATTGAATAAAATTATGGAACATATCTATCAAAATATCGAGGGTTGGTTTAATTTCCAAACCATTTACCGCATGGCGGTCGAACAGGCTCAGAGCGGGTTCCACTTTGTGGAAGTGGGTGCTTGGAAGGGCAAGAGCACTAGCTTCATGGCCGTGGAGATTGCCAATAGTGGCAAACACATCCAGTTCGATGTAGTTGACACGTGGCAGGGTTCAAAGGAACATCTCACTGGTGATTATATTGACCAAGACGCTGTTAAAGGTCGGCTCTTTGAAGTGTTCACCCGGAACATGAAGCCACTGGCGGACTATTATAACCCCAAGCCCATGACCAGTCTTCAAGCTGCTGCAACTTATGCTGATGGCAGTCTGGACTTTGTCATGATTGACGCTAGTCACGAATATGAAGACGTTCGTGCTGACATTCAGGCCTGGTTGCCCAAAGTGCGACCTGGTGGTGTACTAGCCGGTGACGACTTCTTCTATCACTGGCCCGGTGTTATCCGTGCAGTGCAAGAACTACTGCCTGGCTTTCAGGTAGTTGATGGTGTCACCTGGATGTACCAGAAACGCTGATACTTGTGCTATAATAAACACATTAACACACTACAAGGAGTTCAAATGTTTTATAGTTTTTGGGAATACTTGCTCTACAGCGTCATCCTCTATTCCACGGGACTCATGTTGGGCTATATTATCTGGGCACCACTTACTCCCTTCAAGTCTGGCTTTATGGACGGCCTCACCATGGGCCCACTGGTCAGGTACATTCAACGCAAACTCAAAAAGTGATCATGATTACCACAAAAGAACTTCGACGACGCCGCCTGGGTGGTCTGGATGATATCCTCACTAAGATTGAAACTGCGATCATCCGAGCCGACGATGGGTTCGATGATCGAGTAGACTACAGTGTGATCGACCTGAGTCCAGCAATAATTGACGAACTAATCCATCGGCTTCGGATTGCTGGTTACTCAGTGTCTCGCGAAGCCGGTAGTGGCGTACATAGCAATTATGATATCTTGCGCATTGAGTGGCAGTGAGATCACTATGGGCGCTCTGATCTGTATATCTGCTCTGGGAGCAGGAAACTTTATCTACCAAGCAGTGTTTCAAGACCCCAATTGGTCAGTTGCCCTTGGCGTCAGCATCCACCAAGCTGTTGCAATTGGCGTCTACGTGCTTTTTTGGCAAAAATGATTGTATAATACACTCATAGACATCAAGGAACAACAAAATGGCAGTATATCGTGTCGTCCCCATAGACAACAGCATCGTTCAACAGACGCGCAACGCCCGGGAAGTCGCCTCGTTCCTTTTTGGTCGCCGTGTTAGTGCCTACATTGTCATCAAGAGCGACGAGCGAGGGCATCGAGTAGTTGACCTTGAATGCGTAAACGGCGATCTCCTCACCCTTCAAACCCGTTTGGTAGACGCATGATTTCCACCAAATCTGTGCTATAATACACACATAGACAGCAACTGATACCACACAGTGAGGAAAGAAATGAAAACATTGAAAGAAGCCACCCAGGAAGTATTGGATGCCTACGAGAAATTTCGCGAGCGTGACGACCTTGATGCGCTTGATGAGGCGATGACGTTTCTCGCTATGGCACATGATCAGCTCACGCCCGAGCAAGTATCCACACATAGACAGCAACATGAGGAACACAAAATGAACGATCAAACTCAACTGCTCAAACAAGCCCTGGACACGCTGAGCGTTCTGCAAAACGCTATCTACAACGTCGAAGGCGAGCACGCGATTGGTCTGGGGCGTGCTATTGCTGCCGCTGACAGCGCGCAAGCACTGATCAACGACCTGAGCGCTGCTGTGGACTAACAAGCAAAATAATGTTGTCACAGGGCGCTCACCACACCAAGTCCGTGCTATAATACACACATCGCAACAACAACTGGAGAACATAATGGCAGCTTTCAAATTCACCAAAACTGAGTTCAGTGCATTGATGGAAACCTATTTGGAGCAGGGCATGAACTACACTCAAGCCTATAAAGCAGCTTGCGAATACGAGCAACTGACTGCTGCTGCAATCTGCAGCGCCGAACTGGAACTGGCCGATTAATCTCAATTATACACGAGGACCCACTATGTTTAACGATCTGTTTGAATCTCCTCTGACCCGCAACGAACTGCTGGACATCTACGTGGACACTGTGACTGTTATGACTGGCTTCCCGCCCCGTGACGCCGAACTCTATCAGTTGGGTCGTGCTGCACTGGTTGATCGCATCGAGCGACTGGGTGAAGAAGCGGCTGCACGTCGCCGTGCAGAAATCCAAAACCAACGCGCATACGCCTAAACGTCTGCTATAATATCAACTTAACCTGGAACTACACTATGAACATTCCCAACACTGCCGTCGACATTACCCGTTTTATCCCCAACTACCAGGGCAACGCGCTGCCCAAGAAGACTTACTACTACCACCCGACGACTGCTGAGCTGTTCAGCACTCGCACTGGTACCCCAGTCCACCTCCACGGCACACACAAGAGCGGCGGCATTGTGTATGCACTGACTCTGGCCAACCCCAGCTGCCGCCGCCGCCAAGTCTTGATCCCAGCATCTGTGCTCAAAGCCCGCATTCCGGCATCCGAATCAGTTCTGCTGCAAGCTGATCTGGATCTCAAACCAGTAACTCCCACTCCTGCACCGCAGCTCACCAAGGGTTGGATCATTGGCGGCCTGCGTGAAAATGGCACTGTGAGCATCAGCGACGATCCAGCACTGCACACTGTTGAGTCTAGCGTCAATGCTGAAATTGAGCGACTGGCCAAGAAGCTGCCGGGCACAACCTTTGTCAAGCTGCGCATCGAAGGTTACGTGACTGCAGGCGGCGTCAACTGGAGCTAAGTTGACAAAGGGGCTCAGGCCCCTTATAATACACACATAGCAACACACACTGGAGAGTAAAATGGGGTTAGATATGTATTTGAAGGGCCGTCGTTATCTCAGCAGCTTTGATGATGATGACAAAAAGATTGCACACAACCTCCAGAAGTATTTCCCAGAACTTGGGAATCAGACTAGCCACTTTGGTGGTGCCATGATCCTGGAAGTTAGCATTGATGTGGGTTACTGGCGCAAGGCCAATGCAATCCATGGCTGGTTTGTGCGAGAAGTCCAGGGTGGCATCGATGATTGCAAGTCATATGATGTGAGTCGCACGGATCTCACGAACTTCCGTGCTCTTTGCCTTCGAGTCCTGAACTTCAAGCATTTGGCCAATGAGCTGCTGCCCAATGTAGAAGGGTTCTTTTTTGGTGGTCAAGAGTATGATGAAGGTTACTACGCTGATCTTGAGAATACTGTTGCCATTATTGACAAGGCGCTGGCACTCCCTGAGAATTGGGAATTTGAATACCAGTCGAGTTGGTAGTGGGCATGTGGGCCTAATACCCCGCTAGAGCTATTAGGCCCACACTGCTTACTTTAACCTAGGTTGGGCAGCAGACAAATACCCCGCTAGAACGGCCTGATGTCGACTGTTGATCTAGATGATATATGTAGGTGGGCCAATATTGCCCGCCCACTCACGTCCAGTGTGGATGTGTATGATGTGACACACATGACATCATACCTATGCGCATTGTGATACGGCATGCACACTTGCAAGCATGCATTACACACATGATACACGCGAGTACACGCTATGAAGAACCCAGCAACTAATCCAGAACCCGACGGCTTTAACGAGTTTACCCGCTTCCTCAAGGAACAGATTGATGCGGGCATTTGGCCCCTAGTGCAGCTGCGCGATGGGCGTGAGTTCTACATTGACTGGTACACTGGTGATGGTCCTGAATATGAGCACTTCTACTATAAAGATAGTGATCGCAAGATCTACCTGATCTGGAACAACGACGGTACCAGCATCACCAGCCGCGACTTTGACATGGTGGCAGTGCGCAGCTAATCCGCCGCACCAGCTATCAACTGCTGCACTGAGCACAAAGGGCGTCATTTTAACATCAGCCTGCACCAGTGTCAACTGCTGATCACTCGGCACGCGGCCAGTCGCAGCCAGCGGATCACGATAAACAAGCATGATGATCCGCGTCAGCATTATAACACAGAATGAAGCCGGTCGCCCACGGAAAAAAAGTTTTTTAGACCTGGCAGCCGCAGCTGAATCCTGTTATACTGACAGCATGTTCAACAAGGAGCGCAACATGCCCCAAACTACTCAAACCCCTGACATCCTGGCCCAGCTACAGGAAGCCCTGAGCCGCCACGACTGGTACTACGGCTACAGTGACGACCACAGCGTCTGGAGCCGCGGCCATGAGAATGCTCAGCGCATTGGTCGCCTGCGTGCCCAGGCCAGCAACGCCGGACTGGCCGAGCAAGCTGAAGCACTGTACCTCCGTTACTCCAAATAAATTGTAACAGGGCCGGGCAACCGGCCTGTTTTGTGTTATAATTGACACATCAGCAGCATTATACCAGGAGCTAACATGGCGCAAACTCAATCCCAACTCACAGCCAGCCGTCGTGCTGCTGGCATCCGCCCCGAGACCTACGCGACCTGCGTCCTGGACCGTCGCTGCCAAGCACGCTCGCAAGAGACCCGCGTCTCCCTGGTTTCCATGCAATTTGAACTGCGGAACTACCTGGCACACGGCCGCCCCTGTCACGATGGGGACTGGTACCACGAGTGGCAGCGTACCACTCAGGGCACCCTCAGCTGGGACATCTGACAGGCACAAGGTGTGCTATAATGCAATTACTGTAACACACATGGAGCCAGCAATGAACCCCAAGCGCCGCACTATCCCACTGCTGGTCTGCAATCGTGACCGTGAGTGCCTGGTCAGGTCGCGACAGACTGTGGTGGCATTGACATCTGTGCGTCAAGAGCTGGCCAATTACCTGGCACACGGACGGCCTGAGCATGGGGGCGACTGGTGGCACACGGCCATGCGAACTCCTCGCGGTACGCTCAGCTGACAACAAATGTTTGGGCAGCGGCCAAAACTGCCCAAACGGTGTTATAATACACTTACTGCACTAGAGCAGGGCACACTAGGAACACAAAATGGACCAACTGGAACTTTTCGACGCTTACATCGACCAAAACAGCATGTGGAACTTTGAGGGGCACCAGGGCCTGCACCGCCTGGATAAGTTGGTGCGCGAGGTTTGCGACTACCGCGACCTGAACCTGTTCCTGGCCGATAACCCGGGCGCAGTTGAAGCGATTGTCAACTGGATCCGTGAATCCAACTGCCCGGAATGGAAGGAGAACCTGGAAGAGCTGGTGGATATCCAGACTGAGGAAGAGGAAGAAGAATAACCCTACACTCTGGCCAGTGTCAATAACTGGCCAGATTTGTGTTATAATACACTTACTGCACTAGAGCAGGGTAACCAAGGAGCTAGAGATGACCAAGACCGTACTGACCCAAGAGCAAGTCAACGACATCGTGCGCGAGGCTTGCGATGCAGCCCGCACCGCAGCGCAGAAGTTTTTTCAAGAGCAGCTGGGCGGCCGTGACCAACTGTCGTGTGGATTTGCATGGACTGCAATTTACGGCGTCAAGGGCAACACCAAGCTGGGCAAGATGCTCAAGCTGGCAGGCGTGACGCAGGACTGGCAACGTGCTTTCCAGCTGTGGAACCCCAGCGGGCTGCACGTTCAGAACGTGGATACCCTGGAGGCTGGTGCCCGTGCAGCGGCTGAGGTTTTCCGCCGGCACGGTTTTGAGGCGTATGCCAACAGTCGCATGGACTGAAACTGTGCTATAATTGATGTACTGGGGCAGAAACAAAGGACTGTCCCAGTAGGCTAAACAACAGGCCCAATTGTTGAAAACTGTGTTATAATACACTTACTGCAAGAAGCAGGTAAACAAAGGAACCAAAATGCAAAAAATGACCGCAATTCCCACTGTTCAACTCAACACACAAGAGGCAAGTCGTCCCTGGTTCAGCATCCATGACGCGCACCTCCGCAACCTCGCCAACCAGGGCTTCCACAGTGCCGCCAACCAAAAGCGTGCCCAGGAAATGAAAGCGCGGCTGGACAATCTCTACACACATAAAGGTGTGTTTGTCAACTACCGCCAGAAGTTCATCAGCATCAAGGTCAATCAGGGCAAGGCCAATAGCATGTTCGACTTGACAAAACAGGAACTGGACTGGATGGTCCAGGGCGTGCGTCGTGCAGTGACCCCGCAGGGCGTGATCTACCGCATCCCGCGAGCATGATGGTTTAACACCAAACACAGGGCGCGTCAAGTGCGCTCTGTTGTGAAAATACAATAAAAGTTTTCACAACAGAACGGCATTTCCCACAAAATAGTGTTATAATTCACTTACTGCACTAGAGCAGGGTACACTAGGAACACAAAATGACTGATGTTTGGACCAACTTTGTCAACGGCGTTCAAGGCCACCACACCCGCCCCGTCAACATCCAGGGCCTGCAGGCACAGTGCTACGACATGGGCCGCCCTGTGGGCCACTTCCGCAAAACCGCTGCTGAGCTGGAAGTGGAAGATGACGAAGCAGATGAGCAGCCTGCAGCTGACACTCGCGTGACCAAGGCCAGCCAGGTGCGCGCCCTGCTCCGTGCAGCCAAAGCAGCAGGTTGTCAAGACTTGACGCAACAGGTGGAACCTGTTATGGCCGCCATGGGCATGAGCCGCAGCCAGGCCACCAGTTACGTCAAAGCGCACTGGCACCGCGTTTAACCTAAAAAAGTCTGGCTAGGACGGGCGAACTGGCCAGACAGTGTTATAATACACTTACTGCACTAGAGCAGGGTAACACACAAGGAGCAAGAGATGGCAGTTTATCAAGTAGTGGGACGTGAGGGCTTGACCCAATTCAAATTCTACACCTACGACCCCCTGGGCCGTGACATAGTGATCGCTGTCTGGGCAAAGACTCGCGCTGAGGCAGTGTGCAAATTCAACAACGTCTACGGCGCTGACTTGATGGTGGACGCCATCATTCAGGGCGAGACGGTGGCGGATTAAAAAAAATAAGTTCTGGCCAGGACGGGCAAACTGGCCAGAACCCTGTTATAATACACTTACTGCACTAGAGCAGGGTAACACACAAGGAGTTAGAAATGAACAAGGTCAACAAAAGCGACATCGTCCGTAACCTGTTTATCGCCCCGGCCAAGGAAAAGGGCCAGACCTGGCGCGACATTGTGCAAGACGTCATGGCCTACATGCACATGGACCGCGCTACCGCCCGCAGCTACATCATCAACTGCTGGGACCGCAAGCCGCGTGGTGCTGCCCGTGTCAAGCCCCGGTTTGACATCCGTGTTCTGTTTGGCTTGCCCACTGTGCCCCTGCTCACTTACACTCAGCGCATGACGCTGGAGCAGGCGCTGGCGCAGGTTCCTGTGCGCAACGAGCGCGGGCACTTTATTAAGAAGGATGTGCGCGAGCAGATGGCACGTGAGCTGATGGCTGCACAATAATACACACGGGGCGGCACAACCGCCCCGTTTCGTGTTATAATACACACATGTTTAACGCACAGGAATCAAAATGATCAAGAACTTCAAAGCTAACCTGTACCAAGCCCAGCGGCAAAGCCCCTGGGCGCACCTGGCAGTGATCTTGCTGAAATGCCTGCTGGTGGGCGCAGTGTTTACCGCAGTGGTGGTAACGCCTTTGATTGCATTGCCTGTACTGGCACTGGTGGCCGTGGCCAGGGTGGCATACGCTGGCTACACAGGTCGCTGAATCTGTGTTATAATACACTTACTGCACTAGAGCAGGGTAACACACAAGGAGCTGGAAAATGGACACTGGTGAAGTTTACGAGCAACTGCAAGCTGTGCTCAAGACGCTGCAACTGGCATGCAAGCAACTGGGCCAGCTGGACGGAATGGATCACTACACAGAGCAGCTGGAGCAGATGGGCAGCGACTTGAAGCAGGAAGCGGTCGAGCTGCTGACTTTGGAAAAGTGAGCCAGTGTGTTGTATTTGCACAAATACAACACAAAAAATATTTTATTTTTATGTGCTGCACCAGGCCGTCTTGCAGTATAATACATACATGCGCTGCAATGTTGCACAAAGCGCATAAGGAGACTCCATGCTTAACCTTGCCCAAGCCCAAGCCGCCATTGCTGCACACAATGCGCAAAATGCTATTACTGCTGCACAAATTGCAGCAGCACTGCAAAACGTAAGTGTTACTTTTGCTAGTATTGTAACTGTTACCGATGTTACCACTGCTGCAAAGCATAAAAATGTTAGCATTAAAAAAGTTACAGATGCTACCGTGCAGCTTTACAATAATGTTAATGCTGCTAGTGCTGTTTATGCTAAAGCTGTTAAGCGCAGCGCAGCGCAATATGCTAATAATGCGGATAATGTAGCAAACTTTACTGCACAAGCTGCTAACTATGTGCACGATGCTACCTGTTACAGCATTGTGCACAATGCTAATACTGCTAGCACTATGCTTTATGCGCGTTACCTGCGCAGCAATAGCATTTATTTTATTAACAATGTGCAAGCTACTAAAGCAGAAGTAGCATATTACTTAACTGCTAGTGCTGCTAACGCATTGCTTAATACTAAAAACGTTATTACTAATAAAACTAATAACATTGTGCACAATGTGCGCATTGCTGCAGTTAAACTGCAAAATATAGTAAAAATGCGCGTGCGCAAGCAGTTGCTGCTTAAGTAATAAAAATACAAAAAGTGCTAGCACATAATGCTAGCATTTTTTTACTTTGTGCAATAGTTTTTAGCTATAGGGTGGTGCGGTTGCAATAGTAAAAAATAATTGTGCAAGCGTGCAGGCATGTGCTATAATGTAGGGACCCACGTGCATTTTTAAAAAGCTTTGCAAAATAAAAAATTTGCTTGTCAAACTTTTCTTCCAAATTCCATAACCCAGTACGATTAGAACCACACTCTGATTTAATTCTGTTTCTATTTTTTCTTCTCCAGCAAAATTTTTTGAGTACAGTAAATGAAAATTTAGGGCGGCCGCGGTCTTGAGTCTTGAAAATTTTTTTGCAGCGAAATCTTTCATTCTACCCAACGAAATGGGGCACAGTGTGCCCCAGCTGCTACACGCTGCGCTAATGCTACTACAATCCCAGCACGCGCTGTAGCGTGTCTAGCCAGCTTCGCACTGTGTCTCCATAGTGTGCATATACCGCTAGTACCACGCTAGCCACGATAACCAGGGCCCAACCCCCACTGGATCCTGTGCCAGCGGGCTGCGGCGGGCCGCCTGTCCAGGGGTCAATATCGCTAGTACAGAATGGACACCGTGATGGCATCCCTTCCAAGTGACTGTGACAACGGTAACAAATCATAATATATTTTCCTACTGTGTGTTTACTGTGATTATACTGTAATTTCACTGTGACATCATGGTGGGGGACGAAATTTCTTTATGTGTGTAGTTTATGCGCGTCGCGCTAGTAAATTTTTCTAGCGCTTCGCGCCTTCGGCGCCTTGTGGCTTATGCCCTAGTAGAAATCTGAAACTTGATGTGTGGCACCATCAATCACTCGTCCCAGTCCTTTCCAATAGTCAATGCGCTTTGTGATAGTGTCTGGAAAGTAATTATCGATTTGAACAATTTCAAATCGTTCGTGGTGGTCTGGACCGTGGTGACCACACCTGTTGTGTATCATGTAGTCAATGCTGTGATTATCTGTAATCTTAGGTATGTTGGTTTCAGTGTGTGCGAAGTTTTCAATTTTGGTAATTGCATTCTTGTCATCGCCAAAATAACTGAAATGCCAGCCCGCGTGGTCGATTGTTACAGTGTCTGCTGGGGTGGGAATCCAGGGAAATGTATACTCCCGTTCTTGTTGAGGATTGGTGTAGACGCGTTTGCGTGTTACCATAATATTGGACTGATTGACAATATCATGCACTTTCATATAATTGATTTTATACTGGAACATGGGATATGCCAGCTGGTAACGTGAGTAGTTGTTGGTATCAGCAACAATCATTTGCAAAGCTTCGGCTCTGGGAATTTCATCACAATCGCTTGTGATAATGAGATCTTCCGGTTGGGCGTCCCTCAACCCCCTGACTAGGCTGCGACGCTGGTGTTTTTCCCGTGCCCAGGAATCTGTGGCTGGCATGTCAGTTACAGCCACATGCTGGATTTTATCAGCGTAGGCACTGAATCTAGACCAGTTGTCCAGTAGCAGAAATTCCTTGCTTTTGCCGCTGTGGCTTTGATTGGCTTCAGCAATCACAAACGTATCCACTGTGTCCCAGAGTTCTTCTAGGCGAATTTCCAGTAGATCAACTTCATTAAAAAAAGTAAAACAGTCGTAAATTTTCATAGTCACATGGTGCGTAGTCGTTTGAAACTTAGCTTGTCGTTGAGAATATTGGTTAGTTTTTCCAGTGCTGGGCCCGGGTCTGATGTATTCACCCGCACTGCTGTACCACTTGCGTTATCCCATTCAGCGCAGTTACTGGCTCGGTCATCAACTAGTATATCACCGGGGCGCGCATGGTGTTGTTTATCGTGTGAAAACGGACCAAAGTAAACTCGCAAATCAGGATAATATTCGTGCGCCCATTCCAGCTTATCTTGGAATGCATCTGGCACATCATTTCCTCGTGGAACTGCAGTGAGGATGGCGACACGCCATCCCAGCTCGTCCCTAAATCTTAAAGCTAGCTCATACAACTGATCAGCAAACTCAGTTTTGGGCAAGATACGATAAAAGTTGGGAACTGTTTTGAGCTGTTCCCAGAGCTCTTTTGGCCATCTGCCTGCAGCTGATGCCTGTTGCCGGGTATTAACACTAGCACCCAGAAGTTGCTGGGCTGTGCGATCAAAATCGGCCAACACCCCGTCCAGGTCCAAATACAAAGTGTGAGTTTTTTCCATAGTTTATTTTATAGTGTTTTATTAAAGTTGTCTAGTGTGACCTGTTAAATAATTTATATGATCAAAAAACAGTCAAACTTTCCAATAGGCAGTCTTATTATTAGCAATCCCAGAAATCCGCTGGACGGTGCTGAACAAAGTGTGATGGTACTAGTATCGCATACACCGTCAGGTTCAGTTGGGATACAAATAAACAGAGTATTTCCAGAACTAGATCTCCAACTAGTGTGTGATCAACAGGGCATTTGGTATCCCAATTCAGATCCAATTTACTTAGGAGGCCCCATAAACACTAGCAAGATCTATGTGATACATAGCTCTGACTGGGCCAGCCCCACAACTGTCAAACTCAATGCTGAAATTAGTCTAACACATGATACCAGTGTGTTAACTGCAATTTCCCGTAATAAAGGGCCACAGTATTTTAGAGCATGTGCAGGGTTTTGGTCTTGGTCTTATAATAGCCTCCAGGAACAACTAAATCCATCAGCAACGTCCCGTAAAAAGGAACCAGCACATCAATGGGAATTTGCACCCAGTACTCAACAAAATGTGTTTAAATCAAATACTGGTATTGCACAATGGCGTCACTCGTTATCTGAGAGTGCAAAAATCGGTGTCAAACATTGGATGGGTCAATCTTTTTCAGGATTTAACTGACTCAGCATATTTCTAATCATAGGTGCATTACCTACTGCCTTGGGCGCTGACTTTACTGATGTGCCCTGTGTGGGGTTGTCGCTCACTACACTTGTACGTTTGAGTGACGACATGATCCCGTTAGATGTAGGTGACGAACTAGGAGTGTTATAACCACTGGAATCTTCATCATCTCCAAGATCATTAATACGTAATGTATCTAGATTAAACTCCAAGTCCACTTTTTGCCCAACGCCACTGCTACTGCGTGTTTTCATGAACTGTATCTGATAGCGCCCACGTTCACGCATTGCTCTACTGGTAAAAATACCAATCACGTTATCGGCTGTTTGAATTTTACTTAGGCCACCGCTAATGTGGCTGTGATCAAACTCAATTTCTTCCACGGCGGCGCGGTTCAACTGACTAGCAGTAACGGTAATACTTTGCATTTCCATAGCAAGATTGCGCAGTTCTTCACTAACATATTTGTCCTTCACAAACAAATCACTGGGGCTAACCTTGATACTCAGTGGCATCATAAGATCCAAATAATCAATCAGTATTACATCTGGCTTAACACCTTTCTTGACCTGATATTCTTTGAGATACGCCCTAATGTCGTTGGCATTCTTGCCACTGGGCATGTACTTGATCTGAATACTTCCTGATTTCTTTTCCAGCATTTTGACTTTGAGTTCAACCTCATCAATGTTGCGGAAAATTTCTCTAGAGCTAATTCCAGTCATCATGGAGTCAAGACGCATGGCAACTAGCTTCTCACTAAGCTCAAATGTAAGATAAATTACATTCAATCCCATCAGTGCCCAGTTTACTCCCATGTTCGCCAGGAACAAGCTTTTACCACCACCGGACGCCGCTGCAAAAATATTAAGCTCTCCACGATTAAATCCACCATAAAGCTTTTTATCCACACTAGGCCATCCGGTGCTAATTTGACCATTATTGTCTTTAAGCGCATTCAATCGGCTACGCGGTGACTCAAAATAGTCAGTGCCCATATCTTTGTTGAGGCTAATCTGAATTGCATCTTTAACCAGTTTTTCAACTGGACCGTAATCACCTTTTTCCAGTAAGTCAGCACTTTGAATAATTGCACGTTCTAAACTCTTGTGACGGCTAAACCGTTCAAACTCATCTAAAAGCCAGTCATAGTTCTCTGGTGGAAGTTGTAATACTGTCATGTTTGTGTTTTGACATGCAGCATTCAGAATAACGGGATCAGGCATTACTTTATATTGATCCACGTACTGATTTATAAATTCAGCGATATTTTTTAGTTTTTTATCAAAATTTTCCGGATTAAAAATATTTTGACACCTTGCAAATGACTCAGCGTCTGAAAGAAACATTTGCAAATATAATCGTTGTGTTTCGTAATTATAGTCTTGCATTTTGTTCCTTGGGTAATGACTCTAACTTTCTCTTCATTATTTGAATTTTAATTTTGTTATGTTCTCGATAATGCAGTATACTTCTTAAAGTATACAGCCTTCCATATTTCTTAACTGCATCTGCTGCATCTTTAATATGTGAATCCCAAGGCGGCATGCTTACATCCCAGTTATTCTCAAGAGCTGCATCTATAAGTTGAGCTCCAGGCCTATCACGATCTGGTACCACAATTACTTCCTTGCCCAGTGCATTTAATCTTGCCACTTGGGTTTCATTTGGCATGTTGTGCATAAACGCAACACCGTCTATTGCAATGGCGTCAAACTGCCCTTCTACTGCAATCACGAAATGTCTGTCCGGGGTCTGATGATCTAAATTAAACAAATAGCCAGGCTGTGCATCTGTTAAGTACCTAGGGTTTCCGTTAGTAATTTTCCTACCAGTCCAGCCTACAATTTTTCCATTGTGATAAAATGGCAAAATAAGTCGATTCTTATACCCAATTTCATCGCTCCAGTGCCAAGGGTACCAGTCCCAGCCAAATTTTCGCTGATTAATTAGGTAATCTAGCACACTGAAGAAATCATCATCTTGGCAATTCGAATCCACCCATTCAGATATAGGTTTAGCACCGTTGGGTAACTTGCGTTCTTCCAATAAAAAATTTAGTGATTTTGTTGATGTGACTTGCCCTTCTTTGAGCTTCATAGCCAACAAGTTTAGCTTGCCAATGTCAGTGCCACTGAGGCCCATCCACTGGAATAGGGATTTTGTGTTTGCAGAAAGAGAATGACCAGGGTGCCACCCAGCTTTAAAGTTGCAATTGAAGCAGTGCCAAGTAAACCCACCATCTGGTGTCAATTTAACACCACCACGTTGTTTGTTATCTGGCCGCTCGCCCCTGTGGTGGCAACACACTGCATTAACACTTAGCCAACCGCTTGGAGTTGTTTTTTGTTTTGGCGGAAGTAAAGCAAGCAGTGTGTCTTGTATTTCATTCATCTACTAATTCTAACTTCTATACAGTACTTTGTCAACTGTACCCCGGAAGTCGGTATTGGATAAATTGTCCAAATCAGTTGGTCCCTGATCTGGTACATACATTATTTCCACGTGAGAAAATATACCATAAGTGTTTATGTAGTCCACTCCAGTAAACCCATTATACGATCTAAAGCCAACTGTTGAATAATATGATAAATCGTTGGGATTGTTGTTCAATGATGCTCTAATATAGAGCAATCCACGGTACCCAGTCATATAAACTGCAAAAGTGTGTAGCGCCCTATTACTGTTATATTCAGGGTCTGCATATATTGCCCGTGATTTAAATTCATATAAGTCAGTTGTTGCATTAAAACTAGGTAAAAAACTTGTAACTTCAATACTTGGTTTTAATACTGGGTTAACGTCATCCATCAAATGCAAAGTGCCATTTATGCCATAATACGTATTAGAGTATGCAGGTGTAAACGAATTATCCTGGTCTAAACACTTGATTGAATACGTGTAACTGCTTTTACTTAAGTTTAATGTTTCACTTTCAGTTAATGTGAGCTGTGCTAACCCACGGGTGCTAGTAGTTCCCTGGTCCAAAACTTCCAGTGTTTTTTCTACAAGTGACTGTTGATTGATTGCATCAAACATTGAAAAAATGAATGTTTGAGTATTGTGAATTTGGATTCGCTTTTGGTCACTATTTTTAAATTGGACACGGACTACGTTTTTTAAACCCTTTTGAATAGTTAAATCGCGCTGATACATTACTTGGTTAACTCCCCGCACATATGGATCTAAATCCAAAATAACATCAAGATTATTATGGTATAAATAGACAGATAAAAGTTGCATAACTCTATTTATTAATAATGAATGTAGATACCAAGTTCCAACATAATTATCCCTTTGTTTCTTGCATCAAGTCAAATGATGTTGAGTATGTGGGAATAATTATCAATTACGACAATGCTGTTACCAGCATTTATGATATTTCTATGATACGAGACACCACTAATCGTGAGTTATTTCTCCAGCTTGGGGAAATTTGGTGGTGGGAAAGTAACAGAAAAATCCCCATTAACATTTTTCTGAAGAAAGAAATGAATGAGTTCAAGTATGCAATAAAAAGCTTCAACAGTAAAGATGTTAAACTGTTATTTGGGCCATCTGTTACTCTTAGTGACATAATAGAAAAACGCATGAAGCGCAAATCTATTAAACTGGTTAGAAATATTAAAGATTGAATTGGGCAGCTTGATCACAAATAAGGTTCATTTGCACTACAATTAAAGTTGCATATGCATATGCATGGCTTTTTTTCCAATAATATTCACTATTTGGATTTGGCTTCCATACTTCATCCATGACTGTCTTCCAATCCTCTCCCACTAAATGCCGTTTTCCTGGTCGAATCATAGCCAGCACTGCTGCTAATTTCTCAATGCTATTGGGTTTCATTTTATCTAAAACGTCGTGATGCCCATTTAAATGAAACAACATTTTTGAAAATTCTTCATGTTGTAGCAAATCCCATATTGGTTCCCTGTCCATTAGTTCACATAAGTGCTGTTCATTTTTGACACCTTCATATGCGCTAACATTTAAAAAATCAATTTTAAAGTACCCCCTAGCTTCTGCTTCTTTATAGTCAATACTTGCAGTGTTAGTCAACGGGTTATATGGTATTTGCTGGACATAAATCCCTGAATTGTGCTTTTTTAATGTTCCATTATTTTGAACTATTGCAGCAGGAATGTGCTTAATAATTTTTAAAATAGAATCTCTGTCAAAAAAATCAATATCAATGTCCATTGTGATTACTCAACTAAAATCTCATTTATTGCTGGTGAATAGCATCCCTGATGCTGCACAGTAATACTGGCTGCTTTATTTGCAAATTTAACAGCTTCACTAATATCTTTTGTAACTAAAAACCAGTATGCAACTGCTGCAAGGAATGTATCACCACATCCACAAACATCAACTACATCTACAGGATAACCTGGGTAGTGCGTTGCGTAGTTGTTAGTTGACAACATTACACCATTACTCCCAAGTGTAATTATCATATTACTAGGTGAAGTTACCTTGTTGTTATATTCAATCTCATTAATTTTAACATACACATGATCTCCAGAAAACTGACATAAATCAGTTTTTTTGGTATCAATGAATATCGGACAGCTTGCTGTTTCTATCAAAGACTTTATGTGAGCGTAGTTTAAAAACCCTTTATTGTAATCAGATACAATAATTGCATCGTAAATTGAAATATCAAATGGTGTTTGACCACTCCAGCCAACTACAGTAGGTTCACAATCGACTCGTATGAGATGCTGACCTGACCGTTCGTCAATATATCTAACTTTAGTAATCTTTTCAAAATTTGTGATAAAATCTACATGGACATTAAATTGACTTAGATTATTTTTAACATTTGCTGCCATACCATCAACACTATACGAGTTGATAATTTTAACCACAGGCACTGGTGCTTCGGGGCTTAAACGATCTACTAATCCAATTTGGTATTCGTCTGTACAACTATCCCCGAGAAGCAGCAAGTTGAATCGCGGATGTTGTTGAGTAAGGTTCAATTCTGTCATGATACACTGTGTTTTTGCAATATTGTTGACCCACGTAGGGTCTGTTTCGATAATCCCCACCTTTGACCATTATATCTGGAGCATACTCTTTAAATATATTTTCAAGATCTTGATCAGTGTCAAAGAGCAAAACTTTATCTACTGCCTTAAGGTTTTGCAGCAGCAACACTCTGTCTTCTTGTGAATTAATAGGTCTAGAGTTTCCTTTAAGTGATCGCACACGACAGTCAGTATCAATGCACACTAGTAAGTAATCTCCTAAACTTTTAGCGTAATTTAATAGCACAATATGACCAGTGTGGATTATATCAAAGGTCCCATTAACTACTACTCGTTTCATTCAGTGTTTTATTTAATTTTGTTATATCTGCACAAGTATATTCTTGGTACTGTGTTTTAATATTCTCTGGCATGGGAATTGTGTCAATCCAAGCTTTGTGCTGTGTTGCAATTTCTTGTGCCACTTCCAAGAATGATTTAGGTTTCCCAGTGCCCACATTCCAGACTCCAGATTCTTGAACATCAAAGAATTTTTCGTGGATCTCGACCACTCGTTCTACTGGAACAAAGTCCCTAAAGTACTGGTTAGAATTTTCAAATAATTTAATCACACCAGTTTCCTTTGCTTGACGTGCAAATGTGCTGTGTGGACTTGCTTGTCCAATTTTGTGATCTTCATGCGGCCCATATACATTAAAGTAACGGAATCCTTGCACCCTGATACCCTCGAACTTTTGACTTAACACATGCCGATCAAACAGGTATTTGGACCAAGCGTATGGGCTCTGTGGACACTTTGGTGCATCTTCTCTAAAATCTCTAGTCAGTCCATATACACTTGCAGAGCTTGCATATTGCAAGTTAACCCCATGCATTTGACATGCCATGAGCACTACACAACTAAAATCATGATTTTGACGCATAATTGCGTCAGCATCACGTTCAGTCGTGGAACTGTTTGCACCCAGATGGATGCACCAGTCAAGACCTTCAAAGTCGGGCGGCTCCTCGCCCCATTCGTAAAGGCGTAGTTCATGGGTATCTTTTAAAGCATTGACCATGTTCTGGCCAATGAACCCTTTGTACCCTGTGATTAAAATTTTCATTTCTGGCTATCTCCTGGCATAATACGGTAGTTGTCTTCAACAGAATCTGGAGTACTCACTTCAATAAGAGTACCTTCCTCAATACACATTACTTGGTGTGGCATCAATGGCGCATTATGCCAAACGTCGCCCGCGTTTAACTCTGCCTCATGAATTGAAGAATCATTAGTATTAATATAACGGACAATAAATTTACCACTAATTACATACCAACTTTCATCTTTTTCAGAATGAAAATGCATGCTAAATTTAGCACCAGTATTAAACTTTAGCAACTTACCACAATATTTGTCATTGGTGGCCCAAATTAACTCACTGCCCCAACCTTTTTCCACAAACCCGTGCAATCTCATTGTAGACTCTCTGTAAAGCGATTTGTAAATGCGTCTATATAGCATTTGTATTGGTTATCGGTCCCCAATTTGGTATAATGCACCCACGATTTGTTATTTGTGGATTCCACTTTCACAACTTGGAATTCCGATCCTTGGCTGTCCGTCCATTTACTTTTTATTGTTGGTATATTTTTCATATTCATATCTCGTTAAATTTAGCAACATTTTATATTGTCTGTATGCTTTATCAACAGCAGGATTCATTCTCCTAATGTTGCGTTCAGTTTCATACTCTTTAGTAGTTTCAATTATACTGAGCAAGTGGCACTCGGGAATCTTCATAGAATATGTCCGGTCATCCTTAAATTCAATATATGTATCCAAAGCAGTTCTATCAAACTGTAAAAAGTCATCCATATATCTTGGGGATTTCCGGACCTCATATGTGAAATCACGAATACCGTACGACCAAATAAAGTTATGCATATCCTCAGCGTCAATCATCAATTCCGACTCCTTTAAGTATTTCTTTAACTAGCGCAACATCTGCAGGCAGTTCTTTGAACCGTTTAAGCCAATAGGACAAATCAAATGCAGGTGCAATTAGATTGAGTTGTTCATCATTCATGTTTTGTATTAGTTTCTTTCCCGATGCGCTATTCAAGACTACCCACAATGACACTCTACCGTTGAGAATATCATGCACTACTCTGTTTGAGCTGGCATATCTAAAATAATGCGAAAACGGTGCCGAGTTTCCATCACCCCATTCCATCATGGTTGCAATGGATCGTTGCACAGCTGATTCAACTGGCTCACTTTTAAGCATCTCGTACAAGTACTTTTCATATAGAGCATCTCTACACCAGTGATCCAGTTTTACGCCACTCTTAATTACGTAATCAACAAATTTATCTGGATAAATGGGTTTTGCATTATTAATAAAACTGCCAAATTTTACAAATGCGTTATAGTAACTGCTGTTTGCAAAATCGTCATAAGTTCTGGGTTTGTTGGAGTTTTGCGTCAATTGCCAAAAACGGTTGAAGGCAAGAAATCCTGCTTGTACTCGCTTTTCGTCTTTTTGTAAGGCGCGTCGCTTGCGTTCACACATGTGACTCACAAGTGTTTTCTCCTTCATAAAACTTTTCCCGCAATGGACACAGTTATAAGGTTGTTCAACTAGCGCAATCATTTATTATCTTCGTATGTTTTTACCATGGTATACAGTGGATCGCTTTTAATAATCAACAATCGCTTGGGGTAACGAATTGCGATCTTACTAGTATCTAGGTACAGTTTCCCATTTTCAATCCTAGTCACTGTGTGAAATGACAAATATCCATCTCCGGAAGCTCTGACAATTTCACACCCCACATGAAACGAGTTTCCTCGAATGTCGTGCAGTTTCATTGAAATTCCTTTCGTTGTATTTTATCAAACCCCATGCTATCTAGCATCTCAGCACGTTCTTTGACAGTCATCATACTGGCTAGCAATTTGACGTCACTAAGTTTCATTGCAGGATTTAAATCAGCAATTAATTTCTCAAACTTATCGACACTATCTCTTTTGGTTACTTTTAAATATGAATAATTGCACTTGAACCCAACACCTATCGCTGCATAAAGCTTCCATAATAGTTCTTTGTGATCTTTATTTAAAATCCAATAGTTCTTATTCACGCATTCATTTGCCATTTCTATAAACCAAGCCTGCGTTTCAAAATCTCCCTTAACGTTGCTAACAAATCGAATTAATACAAATGGGTTAAACGCTTTCTTCTCATCATCAGTAAGGTTTGTGTAAAACTCATAATCTTTAGAATCAACTGCCTTTAGTACTCGGCCAATATCAAGCGTGTGTGTTGCCATCTTTCATTATCCTATACAACATTATAATATGATCTACAGACTTTTGCAATGCAGGGTTTTCCTTAGCTGCATGACGTATATCTAACCATTCCTGTCGTAGCAACAACTCTTTCATGTCTGCTTTATCCTCAGGGCTAGCATAATGCAGTTTCTTAATACTACTACCTACTTCTCTCACATATACAGTTTGGCCACCATCGGGGCTTTCAAAAATTTGAGGCATATTACCAACACCTCGTGTAGTCTACAGTTTCACATTGACGGCTAACTTCTTTAACAAAGTACGCACATAGTGGCGATTCACCAGAGTGTAATGGTGTACACAGTAACTGCCCAGGTCGCATTTTGGGAAAATACCACTTTACGTCTTGATATACATCAATAATATCAATTTCATGAAACTCAGGACGAAAGCTAGATAGTGGATTAAAACAGAATGTTTTAAAACCACGATCGTTTAAACTAGTCAGAGGTAAAATCTCCATGTCAGACGCAGTGGGATCCCCCACAATAGTTGACCACTCAAGTGGCATAGTGAGCTCATGTGGGCCAATTTTTAAAACTACTGCAGGGCCAGTAAAACTTTCCAAAAATATCAGTGGTACAAAAAAATAATCCGGATCAGTGTTGTCAGAGTTATCAAGAACTGCAAAGCGCAGGTCTTCGGTCAATTCTTCAGGAAGTTCGTTTAAGTAGTAAGTTTGGTCATCGAGGGTTAAAATCTGAATTTTCAGTCTCCTTATAAATGGAATAAAAATAATCTTTTATGTTTTTAAAACAAATACTTTGCTATATATTATAGCATTATAAGCTGTATTAAGTCAAGATCGTTACCCAAATATAGCTATAAAGAAGTTCCTCATAATATCCTAAAGATCTTATGAGGGATAACTCCAACTCCTACCTGGTATACTTATCTGTTAACGAGCATTCAGATGCTGCAAAACAGTTAGTGTTTGTTGCAAACATTAAAAATCAAGTCTGAATACTCTAAGCACAAATTTTCTAAATCTCTTAAGAAATATAATGAAAATAAAAGATACTTATTGGTAAGTTACTTTCTCAACTCTGAAAGGGTATTTTGCGTCTCGATAAAATCTCTTGCGCTCACTCAGGTGTTTTTTGGCATATTTTGTACTGGCCGTAATATCCCAAATTTCAACATGGTCTTTATCATCAGCTTTGCGAATTCCTCGACCGATGCTTTGTATCACTCGAACAAAGCTTTTACCTGGTTCGATCAAAACAAGGTTGAAAATTCTCGGGATATTAATACCCACTGCGGCCACCCCGTAAGTTGCAACTATGATTTTGTTAGTCGCCGTTCGAACTTCGTCATACTCTTCTTTACGATCTTTTGTTTTAATTTTACCAGAAATAAAAGCAACATCCGGGGTTTCTTTAAGCAGAGAAAATGTGCTGCTCAACTGTGTTTGCAGAAATTCACCGCATTCAATTCGATCTACCAATACCAAAGTATTTCCACTTTCAGAAATAGTCTTAATTAGATTGGAGATATATGTCATACGTGTGCTATCAGTAACTAGGTATTTGACCTCTTCAGCATAGCTTTTGAATTCTCGCCATTCCGCAGTTTGTAAAATGTTTACATTACACGCACTAAGGACCCCAGCTTCTTGAAGCTCATGTGCTTTCACTTTGTGGACAACTTCACCCAATGCAACTTTGATATTTAAAAAATCAATCTCCGCTTTGGGCACAGTGCCAGTCAATCCCCAACGAATTGGTGCATTGCTGATGTTTTGAGTTAATAGCCTTTTAAGAACATCTGCTTTGGCCATATGAACTTCGTCCACCATTATGCATTCAACGCCATCTAAAAACTCCGCAAGGCTCAACAACTCTGCATCATCTTTAGACTTTTTATCTAAAATGTTTAGACTTTGCCAAGTGCAGATAGTATGTGTTTTGCCAAAATCTTTTCGATCCCCGTAATAGACCCCGACATCAAGGCCGCAGTTAACAAAATCTTCTTCTGTCTGTTCGACAAGACTTTTATTCGGCACAATAGTGATTGTTCTACCATATTTTTCACAAATTTTTGCTAGCGTTGCAGTTGTAATAGTTTTACCAAAGCCAGTAGCAATTTCTTGAATGCACTGTGGATTCTCTAAAAATTTATTAATAACTACAACTTGATCCTCACGCAACCGAATTGGGTGGCCCTCAAAGCGATGACCAGGTGGCCAACACTTATCTCCCCAAAATTCCACAGTCACTTTATCAAACTCTAGTGCTGGGCTTTTTCTAAGGTCTTCTAGTTCAATGTAATAGTTACGCTCTTCCAGATGTTCTAGAACTTGCGGTAACAAATACAAATAGGTCGTGCCACCTAGTCCAAAATAGCTGACACTACCATCCCACCTACCCAATTTAAATGATGGCCGATAGCGTGCGGTAGGATCTTCATATTTGAACTTTTTTACAAGATATTTTCTTGTATCAAGATCAAGATTTGAAATTTTGATATTTACTTCATCAAGGATTGATATTTTACATGATGGCATTATTGATTATTCTCTATAATTAATGATTGTTGGGCAATTTCCCACAACTAATTTAATGTGTCGTTGAGGCCAATGATTCAACCACCCAACATTTACTGCACTGTTAAATTGAATACCAGATGTT